>Ga0209979_1000131_pt1 | contig 124591 bp, 107 predicted proteins | sample AnhtaG_FD_183114 | JGI IMG/M metagenome (GOLD analysis project Ga0209979, IMG submission 183114) | Deep subsurface microbial communities from Anholt, Denmark to uncover new lineages of life (NeLLi) - Anholt_01485 metaG (SPAdes) (version 2) | ecosystem: Environmental > Aquatic > Marine >...
AAAAAATAAGAATTGCAATTTTGCGAATTTGCCCTTAGATTAGCTTCGTAAATTAGGCGTTGGTATTCTATTGTAAGGAGATTGAAGATTTTGATTGTATCAAGGAGCAGATTATGGCAGAGGTTAAGCCGAGCCGGGAAGAAGCCTTCTCGCTGCTGAAAGAATACAACAAAAGTGAAAGACTGCTTAAGCACGCTCTGGCTGTCGAGGCGGTGATGCGCTATTGTGCCCGCAAACGCGGCGAAGACGAGGAAAAATGGGGCGTCATCGGGTTAGTTCATGACCTGGACTATGAGCAATTTCCCGAGCAGCACTGCCAAAAGAGCGAGGAAATTCTAACTTCGCACAACTGGCCTGCTGAGTACATCCGGGCTGTGGTCTCGCACGGCTGGGGTATATGCACCGATGTTGAACCTCAAAGCGAGTTGGAGAAAGTCCTTTATACTGTTGATGAACTTGTCGGACTTGTAGTGGCCACGGCGCTTGTGCGGCCGAGCAGGAGCGTGATGGATATGAAAGCCAAATCGGTAAAAAAGAAATGGAAAGATAAATCCTTCGCCGCAGGCGTAAATCGAGCTGTAATCCAAAAAGGCGCCGAGATGTTGGGCGCAGAATTGGGTGAGATTATCGGTGACGTGATTATGGGGATGCGCGAGGTAGCTGACGAAATCGGGCTGAAAGGCAATCCTGAGATAACATCAGACTTGTGAGAAAGGCCGGTCTTTCGGAATAGGGGATTGATTTAAGATGCGTGAGAAGAAAAGTTACAAGTGGCTGAAAGAGGTTTTGGCTTTTTGTGTGCTATTTCTTGCCAGTGGGCATGGGGCGGAGCCTGAGAGCAGTTCTGAAGCATCTGCTGACCAAAGGATTTTAGCTGAATTCACAATTGCAAAAGGCGGAGATTTGATACTTGTTCCTGTTACGTTCAAAGGAAATGAATATTTATTTTTTTTAGATACAGGATGTTCTCACACGGTATTTGATAGTTCATTAAAGCATGAATTAGGAGATGTAAAAAGGATTGAAAGAGGGCTGACAGCAGCAGGGCCAATGGAGGCTGAATTATTTGACGCTCCTGCAGCCTTTCTTGGTCCTTTCAACATGCAAGATTGTGGCGAAATATTTTGTAGCGATTTTAGGATGTTTAGTTATATCCAGGGGAAAAGGATCAGTGGTGTTATCGGAATGAATTTCTTAAGGAAATATGTGGTCCAAATAGATTTTGATAAGGGAGTGCTTTCATTTCTCCGGCCAATAAGGAGGCAAAATCCTGATTGGGGAGAGGAGTTGGAGATCAATTATGATTCGCTTGGGGTGCCGCACGTTATGGGCAATATCCACGATGGCATCAAAGTAAATTTTGTGATTGATACCGGTAATAATAGTTCAGGAGCGTTAGGAGGCAAAATTTTTGACGATATTATCTCCAGAAAGAAAATAAAAACATCGGAAACGTTAGTCGCAACAGCTTCTGGTACGATACGCCTAAGAGAAACTCGGATAACCAATCTTCGTGCTGGCTCATTTGAGTACCAGGACATCATTTTCTGTGAGGGAATTTTTTCTTGTTTGGGGCTGTCATTCTTGTCCCGCCACTTAGTTACTCTCGATTTTCAAAATAATAGAATTTATCTTAAAAAAGGCAATGATTTCAAGAATATTGATGAAACGGATATGAGCGGGCTACACCTTCTTCGCATCTCGAACACGACCCTTATCCATTCGGTTGATAAAGAGAGCCCGGCAGAAAAAGCTGGGATTAAAGCCAAGGACGTTATCATCAAGGTCGGAAACAAAGATGTGAATACATATAATATGTGGAGGCTTAGACGGATTCTAATGTCCGAGGACAAACGCAAAATCACGATGGCAATTGAACGTGGCAATGATGTAAAAGAGGTATCTTTCCTGCTTGAAAAGAAGATATGATATATGTTTATGGCAGCTAATACCCTGTGCCTGTGGCCTGCATTTGCTTATGTTACGGAAGGCATATAATCAGGGGCAGAATTCAAGAGATAAGTTTAAGATGGGCGAAGGGAAAAGCTATGGTGGCTGAAGGTAGTGTTTAGTTCTAAATGGGTAAGTTCGAGATTAAGGTATGCGTAAGTGTATTTTTTTATCGGTGTTAATGCTTTTGCTGATAGGCGGCTGCAAGAACCCAGGTTTGACAGACGCTGAATTAGATCGTCGGAATCTTGCGCGGAAAATAAGACTTGTGGAAGCCTCGGGGGGGCTTGTTTTGATAGTCGGCGGTGAGACTGTAACCAGTGATGAGATAATCGAGTCGCCGGCGGAATTGGGAGGGATGTTTGTATTGCCAATAGAATACTTTAAGCCGATTGCGCAGGTAAATGAGCTCGAGCAGTTCAAAGAACGAGCCAGAGGCCAGCTTAAAGAAATTCTTACGAATAAAATCTCGAATATTTTGCTGTATCAGCAGGCCAAAAGACAAGCAGGAAAGAATATTGAGGATGCTCTGGAAAAGCAGGCGGGAAAGGCGTTGAGAGAATTTGTTGTGGCCTTCGGGGGTGACCAGATCAAGGCCGACGAGGCACTTAAACAAAGGGGAATGGACTGGAAGAGCTTTAAGGAATATCAAAAAAGATTGATTCTCCTTCAATGGTATATAACATTGAAATTGCCTAATAACAGGCCTGTTACTTATCGAGAGCTGATGGACTGCTACAACGAGATGAAGGACGAATATTTTGTCAGACCTGCGATGATACAATTTCGTCTGATTGATATTCAGCCGGCTGGGATGGAATTGACAGACCCGAACGAAAACCGGCATGAGCTTGCGAAAAAGCTGGCCAATGAATTGATTGGGCGAATACAATCAGGTGAAGACTTCGGAGAATTGGCAGAGCAATATTCACAGAGGCAGGCGATTGTTTGGCGGACTGTAGAAGTTTCATCTCTCCAGTCTTTAGCTGAGCCTTATGATACACTTGCAGCCAAGACTGAAAAAATAGAGCCGGGTCAGATTGCAGGGCCGATTGAAGCGGAAGGACATATTTTTATAATGAAGCTGGAAGAAAAACAATTAGCTGGTTATGAGCCTTTTAAGAAGGTGCAAATGCAAGTGCGAGACAAGATTAATCTCGACCGCCGGAACGAAGCTGTTGATAGAGTTAATGCTACACTTCTTCAGCAGGCGGAACTTAGTAAGACGGATGAATTTATAGATTTTTGCCTGGAGAATATCTATCAAATGCGCAATCAACCAGTAACAGTAAAAAGAGAGATATACAGAAGTACAGAAACACAGAGGCGCAGAGACACAAGAACATCGATACCAGGAGACATGGGAATGCCAGGAAGTATAAGAAGAAGGTAAAAGTAAAAAGAGATAAACACAAAGGCACGAAAAAAGCAAAAAAGAGTAATATCATACACAGAAGCAGCTACCTGCCACCCAATTTGTCGGGGAGGAAGCTTGGCGGGAATGACTTGAGAAAGTAGAATTGACGGATGGAGATTGTAGCACACGGTATAGACCTTGTGGATTGTCCACGGATAGAAGCGATGATAGAACGGCACGGTGAGCGTTTCATCGAGAGGATTTTCACTGCGGCCGAGCAGGCCTATGCCGGGGCAAACAAAAATGAAATAGAGAAATTAGCCGGTCGCTTTGCGGCCAAAGAAGCCATTCTTAAACTTGTGGGGACAGGATGGCGGGGTAAAATCGCCTGGACGGATATAGAGATAATAAACAATAGTAGTGGTCAGCCGGAGGTTACTCTGGACGGCGAGGTCAAAAAAATCGCCGAGACACTCGGGATTAAACATATAAGCATAAGTATTACACATACTGCAAATTTTGCCATTGCATCGGCGGTTGCCCTGGCGGAGAAGGGACATCCGTGAATTTCCTGATTTCACAAATTCCCAAATATAAACTCATTGGGCAGATGTTTAAGGTGAGACTTTTTCTATGCGTTCAGCTACCCACACTTTGATGATGGATTGTCGAGGCACACCCAGACGTTTTGCCTCTTTATCTAAGAAGTGAATCATCCACAGAGGGAAATCTACATTTACTCTTTTCTGTTCTTGTCCAGGTCTTCTGGCCTTTGACATATCCAGGTATTTAGAAATGTCCCTGCCATCATCAAATCTCTTGTCAAATTCGTTAGCTTTCATAAATATCAATTTCCTCTTTTCTGGGTCGTCGTACCGAAATAATCCTTATTTTTTCACGCCTATAGGTAATGATCGCTGACCAAGGCTCTCCTGAAATTTTCCCAATTACCAAAAATCTTGGTTCAACGCTGGTTCTTGCGGGAATCTCAATTAAATCAGAATCATCCCACAATGCCTGGGCTTGGCCAAAATCAATCCCGTGTTTTTTCTTATTGCTCTGACTCTTTTTGGAATCGAATTCAAACTCCATGGTATAATAATTATACCATAACAATGCCTATTATCAATCGAATATTTTCTTATTCTTCCTTCTTTTGTATATGCGGAGTTCACTCGTCGAACTGGCTGCTCCACCTTATGTGGCATAAGTATTTCAGGTTGAACTTTAGCATTTCTAACATGGGTGCCAAGGTGGCGGTACCAGAACTCCCTTGGTAATTGTGACCCAATTATATTCATCGACAAACTTGGCGAAGGTCTGTGGTTGGTCATAATGAAGTTGCTGTGAAAGAAAAGTGGCTGGGTCGTTCCCTTGTCCTTGATTTTGCTGGTTGAACTCCTCGCGTATATTGATTGCCATCTCCTGCATTGACATGAGGAATGTACAATATCCTGACCCGCTGTCGCGAATCTGCGGGTTATTCCCTCGATAATCGGCCAGTATGTTGTTATCCCACATAACGAAAAAATTTGGTTGGAGGAGATGTAGGAGTTTAGAAGTGGCTGTTGCTGCGAATCTATACCCTATATTGTTACGGAAAGCATCATAGTATTCCTCGCATGCTCGTGATATCGAGATCTGGTTTTCTCCCACAACAATATTTGCGTCGAAGTCGACAGTTTCCAAATCGAAATCCCCAAGTGCCTGTCGATAGGGATGCGTTAGGATTAGCTGATTTTGGATCGCTTCCGCTGCTTGAAGACTTTTTACCATTCGGCATCGCCAAGCGTTAAGAAACCTTCTTATGACATTTGCTTGGATTTGCTCAATGTTTAGCTCCGCGGGGTTATTTCTCAAAGTGTTAAGCAGTAAATCATCGCTGATTAGCTCCTGGTAACTTTGATTTCGGTCGCTCATTGCCCAGAATAACAAGACTGACCAGGCGAATTGGTTCCAGGTTGGCATTGTCTTCTCCTTTTTGTTCTTGTCTAACTATTGCTTATATGTTTTTCGTATAAGAGGCCATATTCGTTCTGTCGCCTGTATAATAGCCTTTCCCGTCCGGTGCGCAAGGACAGTCCGCTGGATTGAGTTGTTGGACAATTACTCTTTATTTTTAGCCCGTGATTGCCAGGTTTCTGGTTTTCTATGCATATGCATAACCGCGACAACAAGAATACAATCTCTTCTTATTTGATATATTATGCCGTATGGGAATCTATTAGTTCTACAACGTCTGGTGCGTTTTGAGATTTTTGTCCAGGCTTTCGGATAATCTATAATTCTTTGTATTGTGTGTTTTACCTCAGCAGCAAATTCAAAACCTAAACCCTCACTTTGAGAGTTGTAATAAATAACTGTTTCTTCAAACTCTTTTTCTGCAGCTAAAAGAAATTTTACATCCATGCTATTTTTTTTCTATTTTTTTGAATACTTTTTTTGCGGATCTTGCCGGGAGAGAGCCTTTTTCAAAAGCATCGATTCTTTTTTCAGCCTCATCAGCCCATAAAGAATCTATGCTTTCTCTGTCGGAAAATTCAAAGCTGTGGAAAAGCTTTTCGATAAGCTCTGCGCGTTCAATAGGGGAAAGCGACAGGGCCTTTTTTAATATTTGTTTTGTATCTGTCGTCATAATTGTTCCTTTTGTCTAAATTATGCCATAAATATCATCTCGTAAGAAGCCATAACAGTCTCTACTGCACATTCTAATACCATTATTAGAGAAATGACATCAGTTGTCAAGACTTGATTAGGAAGTTCAAGAAGCTATCCCGCACCAATTGTCCTGTATCGTTTCAATCTCCCGGCAGTCCCGTTAGGGATGGCCAAGTCCATTGCTTTGTAACACTACTATGGATACAATTGGTGCGGGACTAAATATGTCTAACAGAACGAAAAGAAACGATTTCGATTGTATTGTTATAGGTGGAGGTCACGCCGGCGTCGAGGCTGCTTATGCCGCCGCGAAGATCGGCGCCAAAACCTGCCTTTTAACCATCAGCAAAGACACGATAGCCAAGATGAGCTGCAACCCGGCTATCGGTGGTCTTGCAAAAGGACAGATTGTGCGCGAGGTCGATGCGCTTGGGGGACTGATGGGCTTGGCAATAGATACAACGGGGATTCAGTTTCGAATGCTGAATCGCTCGAAGGGCCCGGCTGTGCAGTCGCCGCGAGCCCAGGCTGACAGGCAAAAGTATCAGGACTTTATGCGGCGAGCACTTGAGCAAACTGCTAATCTGACCATCGTCGAGGCGATAGCGACAGAGATAGAAACATCCGACAACAAGGTGCGAGCAGTGGGCTGCAAGGACGGGTCGTTTTACCGCGCTGAGACGGTTACTGTGACACCGGGGACGTTTCTTGGGGGGATGGTATATATCGGCAGCGAGAAGTGGGCTGCGGGTAGATTTGAAGAGCCGCCAAGTGTAGAGCTTTCGCAGAGCTTGAAACGAATGGGACTGGAACTTGGGCGGATGTCAACGGATACGACACCGAGATTGGATGCTGAGACGGTGGATGTGGAGAGATTGCAAGTACAGTCCGGGGATGAGCCGCCGGTGCCGTTTTCATTTATGACTGAAAAGATATATCGGCCTCAGGTGCCGTGCTGGATTACCTATACCAACGCGAAGATACACAAGCTGCTTCGTGATAACCTACATCGTGCTCCACTTTCTTCGGGCGAAATTAAGGGCGCCGATCCGCGTTATTGTCCGAGCATTGAAAGTAAGGTCATTAGATTTGCGGATAAGAAGCAGCACCGAATCTTTTTAGAGCCGGAAGAAGAAAAAATAAAAACGATTTACTGTAACGGTATTTTTACCTCTATGCCAAAAGATGTTCAAGAGCAAATGCTTAGATGGCTGCCGGGGACGGAAAATGCGCGGATTATTCACTACGGCTATGCGATTGAATACGATTATTGTCCGCCGATTCAGCTAAAGCCCAGTCTGGAAACCAGGAAGGTGTCGGGACTATTTCTGGCAGGGCAGATAAACGGGACCAGCGGGTATGAAGAGGCGGCTGGGCAGGGTATCGTGGCTGGTATAAATGCGGTTAGGAAGCTACAGGGTAAAGAGCCGCTCATACTTGGCAGAGACCAGGCATATATCGGGGTGATGATAGATGATTTGCTGACAAAGGGGCTTGATGAGCCGTATAGAATGTTCACGTCGCGAGCGGAATATCGGCTGGCCTTACGTGCTGACAATGCGGACCGAAGATTAACGCCAATCGGCAAATCGGTCGGACTCGTGGATGAAAATCGATGGGCAAGATTTCAGAATAAGCTTGAGCAGATTAATAAACTCAAGAGCTATCTGAAAAATAACCGTTCGGGCCGAATAAGTTTGTGGGGCCAACTTCACCAGCCAGATAATAGTCTTGCGGAAACGTTGGCTGAGAACCTTGATGTTAAAAATATGAATCTTGCCGACGATGTATATCAAGCCGTCATTATTGATGCCAAATATGAGGGTTATTTAGCTAAACAGGAGCGTTTGGTAGCTGGCTTCAGGGCTTTGGAGAATAAAAAGATTCCAGCAGATTTGGATTACAACAGCATCGCACATCTTCGGGCGGAAGCTAAAGAGAAGCTGTCGGTTTTTAAGCCGAGTACATTCGGCCAGGCTTCTCGAATAAGCGGCATAACGCCGGCTGATATTACGGTGATTCAAATTCATCTGAAAAAATCCAACATCAGAAATCAGAATGCAAAATGACAGATAAGAATTCAAAAAAGCAGAAAAAATGAGAGTGCAGGGACCCCGCCTTGCGGGAACCCAGCAAGATTACATAAGTCATTGTAATCAAACACCTTAAACATTATTTGCTCTATAAAGCTACTACAGTCTCAAAAAAAATTACAAAAATTTTCACTTTTTTATTGACAGCTTGTACAAATGTACGATATTGTAGTTGTACATTTGTAAAATACAATTGTAAAAGGAGATTGCTATGACACAGAAGAAGTTACCTGCTTTAAGCCCGTCTGAGACAGAAATCCTAAGATTAGTCTGGCAGCTCAACAAAGCAACCGTGCAAGATGTCTGCAACAAGCTGCCTGCCAAGAGGAAAATAGCTTACGCCACAGTTCAAACCCTGCTGCGTCGGCTCGAAAAGAAAGGTTATCTGAAACACCGCATCCGGGGCAAGGCCCACGTCTTTTTCGCCGCGGTCAAGAGGGAACACGTCATCAAGAGGTCAGTCGGTGATTTTTTAGACAGGCTCTTCGGCGGCGACCCTGTTCCGCTTATGCAGTACTTGGCCGAGCACCGGGAAATCGACGCTGGTGACATTGAAGAAATAAAACGATTAGCAGGTAAAAAATAACCATTTGTTTTTGCGGAGTGGTAACAATGGAAAATTATTTAAGCCCAATCACAAATTATCTGCTGACACAAAGCTGGCAGATAGCAGTTCTGGTAGCGGTAATAGCAGCAGTAAATTTGGCGCTGAAAAATAGAAGTGCACACGTTCGCTACCTGCTCTGGCTGATTGTCTTGGCCAAATGTCTTGTGCCACCTTTGTTTACTATACCTTTGGCGGTTCTGCCGCAAGAAAAGCTGGCTGAGCCGGTCGGGATGCCACCAGTTCAAGCGCCAACAGTGGCCTTCGAGGTTTTGGATACGCCCGCAGCCGAGGCTCCTGTATCACCGGCAACCCCAGTCACAGCAGCACCAGCGCCAACTGTCACAGAAAAACCAGCAAGGCTCAATAGCCGTCGATGGCTCGTCTTCGGCTGGATTGCGGGAGTGGCTGTATTTCTGCTCTTTGCTGTGACAAAGGCGCTGCGGACCAATAGCTGGTTGCGGCGGCAGCGAAAGCCAATTCCAGTCGAACTGCGAATTGGGATTGAGAATTTGTTCTCCGGCCTTGGCATTAAGACTTTCCCGAAGGTCTGGCTGATTGAAGGGATAGGTCAGCCATTCGTGTGGGGCCTGCTGCGCGGCAGTATTTATCTGCCGGCTGACTTCGTCAAAGTCAATAGCGCCGAGCATCGCAGAGGCATTTTAGGCCACGAATTAGGCCATATCCTGCGTTTTGATGCTGCGGTCAATATTTTGCAGGTAATCGCCCAGGCCGTTTTTTGGTTACATCCTTTTGTATGGTGGGCGAACAAGAAAATCCGCGCCGAGCGCGAGAAATGCTGCGATGAGATGGCCATCGCCCGCCTTGGTGCTAAAGCGAAAGATTACAGTGATGCGATTGTGAACATATTGATTTCTGAGCACAAATCGACCCGGCCGGTTCCATCGTTGGCAGTAGCCGGGCCGGTTAAGAATATTGAAGAAAGGATAAAGACGATTATGAAACCGGAAAAAAAATTCTATGAACGCCCAAGCTTAATAGCCGTGACAGTTGTGTTACTATTAGCCTTATTGACCGTCCCGACAGTGCTTGTGCTAACTGCCCGGGCAGAAACATCAGCCCCGGTGCAGACCGGCGGCCAATCCTTACCCCAGGGAGGTGGTGTCCAATCGCACCGTTTGGAAGGTATTGCAATGACCCGCGAGCCTGTACCTACGATGGATGCGATGGCTGCGGCAGAGCTGCCCATCACGAAGCTGCCCCAGACCAGGGAACCGGCCGCGACTAACGGCGATATTGATGTAGTCACCACTACCAAGGTCCTGAATTTTCCGAAGGATCAGTCGGTTGGCGTGGTCTATTTGCAAGATGAGGACCTTGTTATACCCGAGACAGTCAAAGGCTTTCACCCGGGGTATGCGTATGCAGAGCGTGAGAACTTCTCTTGTGCCCGGGGCGATGTCCACATCCCGGCCGGAAAACGAGTTATCCTGACTATCAGGGGAGTAGGGGCGACCCCGGAGCGTTACCGGACGGCCCTGGAGTCACTCGGTCCGGACGATCTCCACGGCCTGGAATTCTTATTCCTCCCGGCTCTCGATGACGACCTGATGCCGCTGGTCGCCCGGCTGACGGGGCTGAGAAAACTGGGCCTGGGTGGTGTGGAAGTGAGCACAAGAGGCTTGGCACTTCTCGCTCAGCTTCCTCAACTGGAGCAGCTTTCCACGCCCAAAGGGATGACTGATGCGGGGATGGCCGAGATTGCGAAAATCCAGTCCCTCAAGAGTCTTGACGTGTTTCATGACCGGATGACCAACGAGGGACTGAGGTCGCTGGGCGAACTGGCATCCCTGGAGGTTCTGTCCTTGTACGGTAATTCTAAGACGACCGATGACGGGCTGAGGGCCCTGACGCAGTTGCGTTCATTGAGGCATCTACGTCTTGGTAAGGAGGGAGCTTTCACTGACCGGGGCATGGATCATCTGGCGGCGATGCCCTCGCTGAAGGTGCTATGGCTTGATACCCACAATGTAACTGATGAAGGATTGCGCCGGCTCGCTCAGAGCCGGTCGTTGGAGCGACTCTGTATTTGCTGGTTGGACAAGATCACGGATCGCGGCATCGCATACCTGACGGCCATGTCTCAACTCAAAGGGCTGAATGCAATGAACCTTAAGCTTCTTACGAACGCGACGATGGCTCATTTGGCGACCATGCCCAACATCGACGATTTGCGCCTGCCGCATGGATTCACAGATGCCGGTATCAACCACTTGGCAAAGCTTGACCGTCTGAAATACCTTTGGGTCAGTTGTATCGGCAATTCACCCCTGACCGACAAAGCCCTGGCGACCGTAAGTAAGTTGCCCGAACTCGAAGTGCTGTATATTGGGGGGGCCGGATTCACGAACGAGGGAATGGAACTGTTCCAGAATCTTAAGAACCTCTCAGCTCTGCACATTGCTTTCTGGCCCGGATTGGACAACGAGACGCTGAAGCAGTTGGCCAGGCTGCCGAAGCTGCGGGACCTCTCGTGGAGTTCCTCCGATAGCGTGACAATGTCGGGATTGAGTGTATTGAACAGGCTTGCCGGTTTGGAAAGTCTATCAATTAGCGATATTCGTCAGGATGACGGAGGCCTTGACCTCTCGGGCCTTAAGAAACTCAGACGCTTGAGAATTATGATGTGGCATAAAACGACCATGGTCGGTAAGGAGTTTGTGAGTACCTGGGACGAGTACCACGACAGCGATCTGACGTCTTTGTCTGGATTGACAAACCTTGAGAACCTCAGTCTCACCGGCCCCGGCATCGGATACGCCGGCTTCGAGCACCTCTCCTCCCTGACAAACCTGAAGTATTTGCAGATCGGGGGCAGCGCCAACCTGACTGACGATGGATTAAAACATCTGGCCAACATGCGCAGGCTCGACAGCCTTTTCATAGGTGACAGCCGGATAACAGGGCAAGGGCTTGCACATCTGTATCCCCTGAAAACCCTGCATATAATTAGAATTAAATCGGCCATACCGGTTAGCGGAAAGGCCATCGTCCGGCTCCGGAGCGAACTGCCTCACCTCCAGGCCCTCGATATCTCCCAGCCCAAACCACCGGCAAGAAGGCCCCTGACTTCAAAGCCGAGAGCCAGGCCGCAAGCCGGCTCTGCCAAACCAAGTTCTGCACGAACACGCAACAGCACGAGGAGGAGACGGTAGTATAAGAAGGCCCGATTCTATTATGCAGGTCGCGGTCAGTTTTGCATTCAGCAGCTTCGTATAGTCGAACTCTTATGGGGTTTGTTTCGGCATAGCGGTGGCTTCGATTTCAAATAGGAGGTCGGGGCGGCAGATGTCGCAAATGGCCGTTAGCCACGGCCAGTTAAGGGCGCCTTTGGAGGCGTTGAATATCTTCTCGACCTCTGTTGTTTTACAATAAGCGACCACCTGCACCACATCCTCATCCCTGCAGTTCATATCGCTGAGAACGGCACGGACGTTTCCAATAGTTGTTGCTATCTGGCCCGATGCATCGCCGATATGCGTAGTAGCTCCATCGGCGTCGATAGAGGCGGTTCCGGAAACAAATACAGTTTGGCCGGCCGGTGTAACTGCTCTCGAAGCCCGTGAGAAGGCCGAGCCGTACTCCAATGCACACTGCTGTTTTCCCACCGCCTGAAGGAACTGGATCGAATTCTTTGGTTCCAGTACCGCCGTCAGGTCCATTGCACAATTGCTACCGTCAGCCGGGCCCAGCCCGATGCCGGTGCTGGCGGGCATCGATTGGCGGGTTCCTTCTCCAATAAGCCGGCGCTCGGTGAAAAACTTAGTTCTTACGTGATTAAAATCGTCATACCAGGAAAGAATGTCCTTTAGCCACATCCAGGTTCGCGGCACGTAAAGGAAATCAGCTCCAAATTGTTTAAGGACTGATTCAGCCTTTTCCATCATAGTCTGGGCTTGTTCTGTGGCCTGTGGGGATTGGGGGGCAGATATGTTCGAGAGTGTAAGATATGTGCAGGCGGATGTGCGAAGAATTCGTCCGCAAGGGTTTGCGTCCAATTTCACCACTTCCGGCTGTGTGTTAGTGGTGATGGCGTGGACCTGCACCCCGGCGATAGGGCCAGACAGTCCTTCTTTGGCCAGCAAAAAGCTCGGGGCAACTCCATCGTCAAGGTCGGCATAGGCCCGGGAGCGTGCACGGCTGAGGATTTCCATTGCGCTTTGAACTGCAAAGACCCGCTCCTGGAAAATATGTGCCTTTTTTGAACGGAGTATGTCGGAAATGCCGGAAAAAATCTCCTCCGCCTGGTTCTGGCCGGATGCACTTTCGGCGGGCACCGCTGAAATGTAGATTTCAGCCGCCGAAGCCGATTCGACGCTGCGTGTGTCCAGTTTTACAGTCATTTCTTATCTTATCATCCTCTACTTAGTTAGAAATCTTTGATTTTCTGCCAGGCATTCTAATGTCATTGTTAGAAAAATCAAGCTTAATCCCAACTCTAAGTTTTTTCGGGTGTGGCCGGATTTTCCGGCAAGTGATTTTTTTGTTCATTTTGGCCTTTGAAGAAATTGGCTTTGATTTGGGTTTGTTTTTTTGGAGCCGGAAGGCGGTTTCATTCTCATAATCCTTTGTGACAAAGACGGTTGCGTCCATTTTGGGCTTTACGGAAATTGGCTTTGAATTGGGTTTGTTTTTTCGGACTGCGAAATCATCTTTTTTTCTGTAACCCTTTGTTATAAGTGAGTTTACATTCATTTGGGCTTTTCGGAAATTGGGTTTGATTGGGTTTGAATTGGGTTTGTTTTCACTAAGTGTCCAATTGGATTTATTTTCATATACCTTTGTTGAAAAGATACTTACGTTCATTTGGGCATCCAGCAAATTGGGTTTGTTTTGCATAAAAAGTAGCTGATTTGTAGAGGGTTCTCGACAGATGTAGAGGGCCGAGGACAGGCACGAAGAGAATTTAAAGTTTAAAGTGGAAAATGTAAAACCAAAGCTCAAAATGTAAAACGAGTTTCTTCCCATTCGACTACTTCCGTTTCGCTCCAAGACTATTTACGAACGATGATTTTGGCGTGTATCTGCTGATACGAAAACGTGCGGTTCTCCGCTACAACCGGCGCCTACTGGCGGTTTATGTTAGCCTGCTGGCTAACATAGGCATATTATAACACATTTTCAAACAATAATCAACAAAAAAATGACCAAAAAAGCACCTTTTTTGGCCAGGCTGTTCTAAAAGTGAGCATGTGTATTACAGACACTCGCTCAGTTTTCCGTGAATTACAATATTGTTTCACTTTTTCATAAAATTACTGTAACGGATTTGTGGTTTTGTTGTCTGTCATATGTAGGTAGAGCATTTTAATGGTTGCAATACGTGAATTCGAGTAAAAACTGATGGGATTTAGGAGAAATTGGTGATAAGATCAAAAACACTGGAAAGTAACTGTGATTCTGAAAGGGAGACTATTATGATCTCGAATTTCAAGAAATGGGAGCATATGTGCCTGGCAGCAGTGATTATCTTCTGTATGAGTTCTGTTTGCCTATCCGCGCTGAGCAAGGGCAGACTCGACGTCAAGCCCAACCCAAAGGAACTCGTTAATCTCTACAAAAAAGCTGTAACTTGTTGGGACAAATCAGTGGCGATGCGCGTTGAAACAGAGCATTCTATGGTGAAAAGGGGAGTGGACGAAACGGATATTCGGAACTGGAGATATGATATAACGCATCGCCGAGATGGTAACAGATGTGAGTGGTTTGGACGTTGCCAGTTTAAAGGTGAACACGATGGTGATGACTATTCATTCAACGAACAATTCACACGCATGGTGAGTGATGAGTTTTTCTTATATTACACCAAGCGGCATTTAGAGGAAGAATCAGGGGAAATGTCACAGGCATTGATGGGAAGCAATGTCAAAGAACAGCTCTTTATTCTACAGGCACAGGAGCCTGATGGCGGTTTTCTGCATGGCCGGATGAGTGGTATCGGTTCTGCCCCGAAAATGGTTGAAGTGATGAGCGACAGTGACAGTCTGAACCTTCTTGGGCAAGAGACACTGGGCGGTTCGTTATGTTATATAGTCGAGGCAAAGACTAAATATGGCACGTTCACCGTCTGGATCGCGCCGGAAAAAGGATACAACGCCTTGAAATATATCGTGCGCAAGAGTGGTCACGATATTTTGCGAGATGATATTCATATTGAAGACCAGGGAATTACGGAATGGGTAGAAGTTGTCGATTCAATTGATGTGCGAAAGATAGATGGTGTTTTTGTTCCGATTTCCGGTAAACTTACGGGCAAGACAAAAGCTGGGGACGACTGGGAAAGAACAACCCACGTCAAGGTTAAACGTAGTGAGATTGTTTTGAATCCTGATTTTAAGGCTTTGGGAGCGTTCAAAATCAGTTTTCCGGAAGGAACTGAGGTTACTCACGAGGACATTCCCGGACTTCGATTTCGCTGGACGAAGGGAAAGTTTGTTCCCGATATGAATGAATACCTCATTAAGAATCTGGTAGGAAAGCCTCTACCGAGTTTTGACAGGATTATGACTGGCTTTGATCCGGAGGGCGCCGCAGGGAAAATGGTCCTGGTTTGTTTTTTTGACACAAATCAGCGGCCGTCGCGGTACTGCATTATGCAGCTTGCCAAACAAGCAGAACAGTTAAAACAAAAGGGCGTAGCTGTTGTCACAGCTCAGGCTTCGAAGGTTGATGAAAAAACACTCGATGAATGGGTGAAAAAGAATAACATTCCCTTCCCGGTCGGAATGGTTCAGGGCGATGTCGAGAAAACCCGTTTCGCCTGGGGCATGCAATCGCTTCCCTGGCTGATTCTGACGGATAAGAAGCATATCGTTCAGGCCGAAGGATTCGGCATTAATGAGCTGGATGGCAAAATAAAGACAATAACAGAGAAGTAAGGAGCCTTTGAATTTCAACTGAGCATGTGTATTACAGACACTCGCTCAGCTTTTATGGAAATTGTGAGATTTTTCCACTTTTTCCGAAAAATCACTTTAACGTATTTGTACTTTTGGCGTCTTTAGTATAGACGAAGCGTTTGTTATAGTCTAAAACGCAAACCAGGAATATGGGAACGTAAGTGCTTGCTGTTTAAGAGGATAGACAAGTATTCATAATGGTCCTATCGGCGATTGACAAGCGCAGAGTGTCCCAGTAACACGAGCGATTTTGTAGAGAGGCAACAAAATTAGAAAGCCAAGACTGAAGTAATCCGCCCAGGCCTCTGTTCCTTCGATTGGATCATCTTGCCCTGTTATCTTTCATTCATTAGTTTTTATTACCACAGGGTAAATATTTACTATGTTTTGGTAAAGTCTAAGTGGAAGCATATCAGGCTGTGGGTTAGCTAAAACACTTTCGATTTGTTGGAGACGACCTTCGTGAACATTGAGGCTATTCTTAAGATTGTTAACTTTTCCAGAGATCTCACCAACTTTGTATATTTTTGTAAGAAAGAATTGTGCCTGACCGCGAAGGTCACGAGCAGTTTTTTGTCGAGCCCTTGCGACTTCAAAATCGATCATAACATCTATATATTTCTGCTCAAGGTTAAGAAGTATAGGTTCCCAGTTTATGGTTTTTCTATCAGTTTCAGTTTGCTTTTCGACCCTTTGGCTTACTATGGCCCTGTGCATTTCTATTGCTTCGCGCTTTGCTTGCATCCCTGCAAGCTCAATATTCTCAGTATGAAGCATTGCGTTTAATTCGAGTATGGCTTTTTGGGCCTGGTCTTCAGATTGATAATAGCCTCGGTCTTTAAGCTTATCCAATTCGGTTTTGAGTTCCTCGAGCTCTTGTTCTTTTTTTGGTATTTGTGCTTTAGTTTCTGTCACAAGCTTTTGGTATTGTCTCAGTTTGTCGTGATGCTTGTTGAGATAGCCGTCAAGAAAAGGCTTTAAGGTCGCGTTATTTTGTTTGAGAAAGACTTCTGCAAAAGCCTCTGCCATCTTTTTTACATCATCCTTGCTAACGGAATAGAGGATATACTCAATCCTACCTCTGTCGTAGATAAAACCCAGCCTTCCTGCCCTCCTACTGAGGGCCTCCCTAATGGATACTGAGATAGCTTTTTCTGCTTTTAGAAAATCTCGCTGGAGGGGGGAAATAGATTTTCCTGCGGAGGTTTTCACAAGCTCCTCTACCTCAGGCATCGTAGGCTCATGATGATACCACGTTATTCTAATTTTAGCACAATGGGTTGGCACAATAGCTGGTGGAGCATCTTTCTTGCGATGATACGTGAGTGCATTCTTTTGGAGACTAAATTCCAGTTTTGAATTTGATATTACTGTGTTTGTTTGCTCCTTGCAATAACACAAAGAGACAAAAGTGCAAATTACAATTGTTATTATCAATAGTTTGCCTACGAGCTGGGACGAATACTTGGGTTTTGTTGTGGTTTTTGTGATAGTCATTTTTAAATACTCCCTTCTATGAGAATTATTTGATAAGTAATTTTGCTTTTTCGGCTGCTGATGTATTTGGGTATGTCTCAACTATATGATAATACTGATTTTGAACTATGTTTTGACTGTCAGGATATTTGGTCAGTAAGTCGGCTGTTGCCAAGAGCTTAGCGGCAATGGTAGCCTGGTTGATTTCACGCTCTATTCTGTCAAAAGAATAAGCCGTTAATGTTTGTTCAATAGATTCTGTTTGGTGTGTTTGAAAAATAAGAAAAAGACCCGCAACAAATAGAACGGCTGCAGCGACGGCTGTAGGTCGTATCCATTTTATTTTGGTGCTTTTCGCAACAGGCAATTGGATATCTTTGATTTGTGAGAGGTTATCTTGGAAGATGATGCGAGTTAATATGATGGATTTGTTCAGGGCTTCGACTTTGAGCCGGCAATTCAAACAAAAGCTCAAGTGCTCTGCAACCTTAGAAGATTCAACGGGTGGAAGTTGGTTATCAGCATAGTCTATAAGCAAGTCTTCGATTCGTTTGCAATTTTCTGAGTTATTATTTTCCATTTTCAATATCGCTTCTAATGAGAATTTTAGCAAGTAACATTCGGGCTTTTGCCAGGCGGGTTCGAACGGAGGATGATTTCAAATCTAATATTGCAGCAATTTCGCTAGAATTGTAGCCACAGAAGAAGCGTAACAGTAATGGCATGAGTAGAGAACCGTCTAAATTTTTCAGGGCTTGTCTTATCATTTCTAATTCCTCTTTGCGAATTATCTCTTTGTCTGGTATTATCGCCGACCTGTTAGCTCTCTGCTGGTGTCGCAATATTGTCTTAGCCTTGCGTTGAAATCGCTTACGTCTTCGATATTCAGTTATACACTTGTTTACCGTTACTCGTTTTAGCCAGGCTACTGCCGAATCCCTCGTATCATACTCAGGCGGTCGGAGCAACACCTCGACCGAAACATCTTGTATAATGTCTTCAGCGTCCTGACGACAAAAACCCATACACGCAATAACACATTTTACCTGTGGTAGTTCCTTCAGGAAGATGTCCATCAGAGGCACTTTTGAAGCGATTTCAGTGTCCTTATTTACCGTTTTCTCCTGTGAGCCGAGATTTTTCTTCTCCAAAATCAGTTCAATCCGCTATCCACAATGTCAGCTGTTCGAAACATACCTATATATTATAACGCACAAGGGGTACAAAGTGTCGGCAGAAATATTTGCCATTTCATAGGATTCAACGATAAGGGGATATCTTTTTTCGGGCTTAATCGTCCGGCTTCTTTTGAATGTTCGTAGCGCTGATTTACTGCAATAAATCATACGAATAGCTTGACGACAACTCACAGAATACACCTCATCTTTCGATTTAAGGCGCCTCACAGGCCATTTAAGCGGCGAACTCGTCTTGAAAGCCTTTAGTTTAGATAGGGAATCTCCTTAATTAATTAGCTACAGCATAAAGCCCTCTGTTGTGGTATTTCATAAAATTCTTTAATGTCCGGCAAATATGACCCTAATAACCATCACCGTCGTTCCGTTCGCCTGCATTGCTATGACCCCGCACTAATTAGACGTGAGTTAGCACTCAATAAGTGCGGGACAAGCAACCCCGTGTTGCCAGAAAAATTAGCCACACCCGTTTTTTCTAAAAAGACCTCTTCTGCGTGAATCAGTGTTACTCGTTATTGCTTTTTTGGGGGAGAACCGCTTAGCTGTTTGTAGATATCGAGCCATTTTTTGATTTCCTGTGCGAGCTTTTGGTCTCCAGCGGCACGAGCGAGGTCGAGCGCCTTTTGGGCAAACAAAGCGGCCTGGCGGAATTGGCGTGCCTGGCCATAGTTCATTGCCAGCAGGTAATGCAGCGTCGGCGAGGTGTCAACACCCGGCTTTAGTCGTACAGCTATAGAATAGTGCCTTAGGGCCTGGTCGATGCCTCCCTGTTTGGCAAGTGCCAATGCGAGGCTGTAGTGAGCTTCAGCATTATTTGGGTCAAGGCGGACCGCCTCGGAGAAATGAACCACAGCTTGCTTTGACTTTCCCGTGTAAAACAGCGCCTGGCCAAGACTGTGGTGCATATTCACAGCGTTGTACTGTTTGCCGAGGCCGTCCGGCATACGCCGTAAAGCCTCCGATAGATACTTGACGGCCTCGTCGAATTTTCTCTGGTGCAGCAGTGCCATACCTAAATCGTGATGTATGCGGGGGTCGCCCGGATTAAGTTGTATGGCATTATAATAATGTGCCATTCCCTCCTTATGCATCCCCTTTACGTTATAGAAAAGAAACCCAAGCTTGATGTGTGCTTCGGCGTTGTTCGGGTTTAGCTCGAGTGCGTTTTTGTACTCTTGTATCGCGTTATCTGTATCGCCGGCTTTAAAGAATTCATTTGCGGCCCGTACAAAAGAATAATCGTTCAGAAATTTTTCATTGATTTTCCTGATGGCGTATGGCTTGGTATTGATAAACTCAGGTATATTGGCAGCACGGTCGGGTGAGGTAAAGTGTGACAACAGGACCGCAGGTGTGCTGCGTCCCTGTTCGTCGATGTGGGTGAGGAAAAGCTGGGTATAAGCTGAATATGCTTTTGAAGAGAACACCAGCCATTTTCCGTTTGGCGAGAAGCTATGCCAGGAGTTCATCCGTGTTGTGTTGGCGCGCAGCCTTTGGGCCTTGCCGCCTTCGGTTGGTATGATGTAAAGTTCGCTATCGGGCTGAAGCAGCATATAACTTTTGGCTTTGCAGAAGACAATCCATTTGCCATCGGGTGAATACTTCGCAAAGTAATTGCTCATACCGTTGTTAGAGGCCCCTTCGATTGGCTCAGGGCTGCCGCCTTTTCCGTCATTAAATGGAATCCTGTACAAATCGAACAAAAATGGCTTTCCATCTTCGGTGAATTCCTTGCACTCTTCACGGGTCAGAAGCACCTTGCCCTTGCCCTCAGTATGCTTGAGGTCGTATGCTTTGGCCCTGGCGAAAACGATGTATTTGCCATCGGGGCTCCAGGCCGGGTTGCTCTGGACATATTGCGGGTCATCCGCTCCCGGCAATGACTGGAAAGTACGTGTTTGTGTGTCATATACGCACAGGATGCCTTTGACGGGGAAAAAGAGCTGAGAGAAGGCCAGAGGCGGCATCGGAACAAAAACTGATTTATCCTTTACCATACTGACGACAAACCTGCCGTCCGGGGAGACCTGGGAAAGCAGTCCGAACGTCTGCTCCCCGTCTTCCTTCCTGTAGTCATTCCACGTTATGATATCGCTGGTGGCAAGAAGCATTTGCTCTGCAATGCGTGTGATAACGTATGAGCCTTTACTGTTGGCATAATCCACATCCATTGCGAGGACTTTACCATCGGCGGAAAACGAATGGCAATTTCCACAGACCGGCACTTTCTCCAGGACAATCGGAGGCTGCTGTGGCGAAGAGATGACACCAAAACGCCACCGGATTTGCGAGGGGTCCTTGACGGCGTCAATAAAGGGCAGGTTCACCTCCCGATAAAATAAGGGTGCTCCACCGGGTTCTTTGGATGTTTTGATTGAGATTCGGCTTGCCGAGAGGATTTTCCCCCGGCTCCAGCGATTGACGCCCAGGATGGTAACGATTGCCTGCTTTTCCAGGGACAGTTTCTTTATGGCCTCCCATTGTGACGGATTGGGCGTCCATTGGGGTTCTCGGACGAGGAAATTCATACGACCCTCGTCGTTCTGGAACTTGATGGTGATAAGCCATCTGTCAGAAGTCGATTTCCCATCTTCCCAATGAAACGTGGGGGGCACTATTTCCGGGGGAAAAAGCGTCTCGTTAAGCGGATAGCGAATTGTCAAACCCGTGTATTGGGTATCATCCCGATAAAGTGCTAATATATCCTCTACACGGGGCCTGAGCTTGTAGAAAGCGAATAGTATTACTACCGCAATAGCAACGACCGTGCTGCTGACCACGACGATATATATGAGCGACTTGCGCATAATTACTTGTTATCGCTTTTTTTCAAAGACTCGTTTAGCTGTTTGTAGATTTTGAGCCTTTTTTCGATTTGCTGCGCTAGCTTTTGGTATTCGGCAGCGCGAGCGAGCTTGAGGGCCTTTTCTTCGGACAAAACCGCTTCGCGGAACCGGCGAGCTTCGGCGTAGTGTGTTGCCAGGAGGTGGTGCAGCAGAGGCGATGTATCAACATCCGGCTTAAGAGAGACAGCTTTGGAGTAATGCGTAATGGCCTGGTCGGTTTGTCTCTGTTGAGCCAGTGCCAGGGCGAGTTTGTAGTGGGCCTGGGCGTCATCCGGTTTAAGCTGGACAGTCTGCGAGAAATGCCTGATTGCCGCATCGAGTTTTCCCTGGCGAAACATGACCTGGCCGATGTTGTAGTGTGCGTCGGCGTAGTTCGGGTCAAGGCGCACCGCCTCTGACAAATGGACAGCAGCCTGCTTGAGCATCCCTCCGGCAAACATGATGGATCCCAAGTAGCCATGTGCTTCGGCGTGGTCTGGTTTAAGCCGCAAAACCGCCGAGAAATGCCTGATTGCGTCATCAAACTTTTCCTGGTGAGCCATTGCCTGGCCGAGGCTGTAGTGCGCGTCGGCGTAGCTCGGCTCAAGGCGTACCGCCTCCGAGAAATGCCTGATTGCCTCATCAAGCTTTCCCTGGCGAGCCAAAGCCACGCCGAGAGTGGAGTGCACTGTCGCATTCTTCGGGTTCAGCTCCAATGCTTTTCTGCATTGCCGCTCTGCGCCGGCAAAATCATCGGCTTTGAGGAATTCGTCTGCAGCTCTTAGATAAGAGATATCATCAATAAATTGTTCGCGGATTCTTTTAATCGCGGTGGGTTTGATATTGACAAACTCGGGTATGTTGGCGGCTCGGTCCGCTGTGGTAAAGTGTGCCAACAAGACAGGAGGGGTGCTGCGCCCCTGCTCATCGATGTGGGTGAGGAAAAGCTGGGTATAAGCCGAATTTGCTTTTGAAGAGAACACCAGCCATTTACCGTTTGGCGAGAAGCTATGCCAGGAGTTCATACGATTTGTGTTGGCCCGCAATCTTCTGGCCTTGCCTCCCTCAGCAGGGATGATATAAAGTTCGCTATCGGGCTGAAGCAGCATATAACTTTTCGCTTTGCAGAACACAATCCACTTACCATCGGGCGAATATTTCGCGAAGAAGTTGCTCATACCGTTGTTGGAGGCCCCCTCAATTGGCTCAGGATTGCCACCTTTTCCGTCATTGAATGGCACCTTGTACAGGTCAAATAAAAACGGCTTTCCGTCTTCAAGGAATTCCTCACATTGTTCCGGGCTCAGAAGCACCGTGCGCGGGCCGCTAATGTTCTTGAGCTTGTATGCTTTGGTCCTGGCAAAGACGATATATTTGCCATCGGGGCTCCAGGTCGGATTGCTCTGGACATATTGTGGGTCATCTGCCCCCGGCAATGCCGTGAAGGTGCTCGTTTGCCTGTTATATATACACAGAATGCCCTTGATGGGGAAAAAGAGCTGCGAGAAGGCCAGATCCGGTTTCGGAACAAAGACAGACTCATCCTTGACTGTGCTGAGCACAAACTTACCGTCCGGAGAGACCTGTGAAAGTAGTCCGAAGGTCTGCTGGCCATCCTCCTTCCTGTAATCATTCCAGGTTATAATATCGCTGGTTGCGAGAGCCATTTGTTCTGCGACTTGTGTAATAACGTATGAACCCTTACTGTTGGCATAATCCACATCCATTGCGAGGATTTTGCCATCTGCGGGAAACGAGTGGCAGTTTCCGCAAACCGGCAGTTTCTCCAGAACAATCGGAGGCTGTTTCGGCGAAGAAATGGCACCAAATCGCCACCTGATTTGCGAGGGGTCCTTGACGGCATCAATAAAGGGCAGGTTCACTTCCCGATAAAACAAGGGGGCTCCAACCTGGTCTTTGGATGTCTTGATTGAGATTTTGTCTGCCGAGAGGATTTTCCCCCGGCTCCAGCGATTGACGCCCAGGATGGTAACGATTGCCTGCTTTTCCAGGGACCGCTTCTTTATAACCTCCCACTTGTCCGCTCCAGGCGTCCACTGGGGTTCTCGGACGAGGAAATTCATGCGACCCTCGTCATCCTGGAACTTGATGGTGATAAGCCATCTGTCAGAAGTGGAATTAGCATCTTCCCAATGAAATGTAGGGGGCACTATTTCCGGTGGAAAAAGTGTCTCGTTAAGTGGATAGCGAATCGTCAAGCTGTTGTATTGAGCACCCAGCAACGCTGGGTTTGGATCGATACCCGCCGTTGGCGGGTCCCGATAAAGCGCTAATATGTTTTCTATCTGAGGCCCGGGCAGGTAGAGAGCGATTAGTATGACCACAACAACAGCCACTATGCTAATGCCCATAACAAGGTATATGATTGGCTTGCGCATTTATTTTATCATCTTTCACAAATTATTCACCGGCCAGCCCAAAACTTGTGTCAGTTCACGTAAGTCAAGCAGACCCGTCGGTGCGGCGCCGGATGACGCACTCCATATTTTAAATATCGTAGATGTAAAAATCAAGCTTAACTGCAAATCTGAATTTTCTGTCAAAAAGTTCTTGGTGTGTAGATTTAGTAGAGAAACCCCCGGTAAAACCGGGGGCTAAATAGTATCTGTTGTGGAAAACAACGACCGACGATGTCACCCCTGCTTCAAGCAGGGATCCAGAACGAAAAAGCTGGATTCCCGCTTTCGCGGGAATGACAAATACTGTTTTTGCAACAGGAACTAATTAACGTTTATTCACGTTCGGTCAGCCAGGGCTGAGCAGGTTCGGGAAGTGCTCCGGCTTTAGGCGTAGCCATAGTAACAGGTATTTGGCCCGATATTTTTCGAGAGCCTCGAACAACCCTGCCCAGTTTTTCTTTAGTAACGGCAACTGGCTCCCGTACCAGTTCGGGGACACTGTAAGTCCAAAGGCAGGAGTCGTAATAGGTCGGGTCCTTCTGCGGCAGCAGCAGAGGATTATATACCTTGCCTTGCCGGTCCACATAGCTAATGTGGGTTCTTGTAAATACGCCACTTTTCCTTTTACTGCTGAAAGCTATCCATCGGCCGTTACTTGAGAAGCTATGCCAGGATTCGCTTTTGTCGCTGTTGATTTGAAGCCGGCGGTATTCATACCTGCCGGTTTGCTTTGCGGCTTCGAGGTCTATCATGTACAGGTCGCTGCTTTGCTGGTAAACGGGGAAACAGCCGTAATCGCACATACAGAATAACAGCCAGCGTCCATCGGGGCTAATCCGCGGCAGAAGAATGCTCAGACCTGTATCCTGAGCGGAAAGAACGGTTTCCAGTTTGCCCCACTTGTCGTGGTCAATGTCGTAACTTATTCGAACCAGGTCGTACTTGATTTCATCGAAGTAATCAGGAATAACGTTACGGTCCGACCACGATAGCGGTGCGCTGCAGAAATACAAATAACGACCGTCCGGTGACCAGACGGGATAGGTTTCGAGACGGTCCTTTTTGGAAATCTGAGGCGAAGTCTTTATGGTCTTAGACTCAACCAGGTAGTAAGCCAGCAGGGAATCGAGGTCAATCACGTCGCGAACCTCACTTCTGGCCGAATGAAAGAACTGGTGCACCTTATTGATAGAATATGCCGCGACCCGGCCAGATGGATGCCACGAGGTATATCCGAATTTTGTCCCAATCTTGTTGACTACGCCATCTTCGAGAAGCAGGACGGAGCTGCCATATATTGCGCTGCGGATGCCGATGAACATTTTGTCCGTCCGATTGTTGCAAAATGCGTGACAGTTAAGACAGCCGTCTTTGATATATCCGTTGTCCAGTACGAGCGATTCGTCGAATTGGTGCAAATTTCGCTGATAAATACCCATCTTTCTCCAAAAACCATGCCCCGGATATATCCTTCTATATACCAGGAAACCATCTATGTCTTCGTTGGCTATTTTATTGGTGATGGCAGAAAAACGGTTCCATTGGTCGTTTGCCGTCTTCACAAAGACATCAAAATTCAACTGCTCTCCACGGTTGGCATTAAGAAGTTTGTGCCACGGACTCTCAGGAATCATAATTTTTGGTGTTCTGCTGAAGACCTGGATAGTCCGGCCTTTTTTGGAGTGTATTTTTACACAATACTGTGAGCCACTTTCTTCCACTAAGAAGTTCAAAGGTGCAATGTTCGGCGGAATGACGGTCCCTCGATAATCGGGGTGTATTTTGGGGGGACGGTCAATTGAACTGTACTGGTCGAGCTTCCTATCAGGCTCTGAGAAAAGCCCCGCTCCTGCGGCTTTGCGTAAGGCGTAAACCAGTACGCCGGCTGATAATATTACAAGCGTTAACAGCGTGTACAAATATCGATAATGTTTGCTCATTGCCCCGTTCCCTGACGTCCATAAACGTAGTAAAAGATATAGCTATCCCAGTAATCTTTCGCCAACTTACTAAAGGCGGCCTGTTTGTTTTGTCCGTAGTTGTTCAAGACCTGATTAAAACCATCGAAGCGCTGACGTGATTCGGAACTGAGCAGGCGACCTCGCAAGTTTACTGGTTTTCTGACGCTGTGAATATACACTAACATCGCTTCTTCGTACAGTCGGGGGAATTGAGAGAAACCAAAATCATCCAATCGGTCAAGGTTCTGCACGAACTTTTCCAGTTGGCCGGTCAGCAGGTACCAGCTCATCAGGTATTCGAAGGCCATACGATTTTGCCTGTTCTTTTCCAAAAGTTTCAATAACGTCGCCTCAATATTATGATGGGAAGTGAATGCATAATCGTCCTCCATATTCAACGAACGCAAACGCTGAATCTCTTTATCCTCTGACAGGTTTGTGTCCGACTTCAGACGCTCCAGATAATTATTAGCCCATTCAGCGTGAAATAAAGTCTTGCTGAGTGCTCCGAGATAAATGCGGGCTGAATCATAATTGGCCTTGGCTATGTTTATCAAAGCAAGCTGTTTGAGAATCATTGGGTGTTCTCCGAGTCCTTCCAGAGATTCCGTGAGTGCATTTTCGGCCATGTTCACAAGACCGATGTCAAGATAGACGCCAAGTTTCTTCCAGTATGCGTATTTGTACTTTTCAGTGCTCAGAAAGAGTGTGTCGGGATGCTGGGGCCAGGAGAACATATCGTAGCCGAGCCGGCCGGTATGATATAAAGCCCTGTTAACCGCATTGACTACAAAATAGTTGTCCGGGTGGCCTCGAGCAGCCCTAAGCAACTGGGGCCACATCCCTTCGGCAAGCTCAGGGCAGGCTCTTTGGCCAGCATAATAATCAATCACAAATAAAGTTTTTTTCTTTGTATCATAGGAAAAGAAAACGGCCGCAAAGGCAATTGCAAACAAAACCAATGATTCAATAATCCATCTAAGCACCGGTGGGCCGGTAGTGAGTTTTGATTTTTTTAACCATAGACTGAGACGAGTTTGTATTTTTGACTTCGGCAAGCTCAGTCGAGTCGAATTTTGGACTTTTTGCCAAAACCCAGAGACGAGTATAGTCAAAGGCAAGAACAAATAAAGTATGTAGATTACAACTATCAACTTTCTGCGATTATCAAAAGACAGAATTTTCCAGGAGACAGGCGATAAATCACTAAAGGCATCGATAATACTTACGCCGAAAACCAGGACGCCCTCAACGTATGGAATGGCCACGGCTGATAACAGATACAAAAGCCCCAACAACTCCGTCGATGCGGCCTGTCCGGTGCCAGACGGAGCGCCGGATGACGCACAACGGCGTCTGAAAAACAATTCGTATATCGCACAAAGCAACGCAAAGAGCAAATACACCCCTGCGGCTATCGTGTACAGAATGACGGACAGAGCCAGAAAAACAATCAAACGACCGGCATTCGAGGTTAGAAACGGTATTATCCTTAAGTACAAAAATACAAAAACCAGCACCACCAAAAATGCCAGCGTGGTGATGAAGTGATATGTATATTGAGTGTAAGTAATGAGCAAAAGTATGGGCGGGATGAAACGGAGCCAGCGAAGGTGAGATAAGTTTACAGCTTTTAAGATGCAGCCGATACATACGGACATCAACCAGGCCTGTATCGTTACCACGAGTGCCCCTGCCCAGCCAATATAGAAAAACTGAGACAGGAACGCTCCGGTGTATTCGACAAGTCCGCCCGGGTGTGATAAGAAATCGCGAAAGAATACCCAACCTTTGTAAAAGACAGGGAAATTTGTAATAATCTCGGTACAACCATAGATAAGGCGCAAATCAACACCGAGCCAGAGGTACAGATAGAACAGGACAAAAAAGATAAGATTTCGGCTCATGCTCCCCATATCCCGACTCGATAATTTCCAAAGTGAACCTGGCATTACTCTTATCTCACTATGCTCTGTAGAAAACATCAGTCCAGAGGCCGTCATTGCGAGCGAAAAGAGCCTTTAGCCCTGAGCGGAGCCGAAGGGGAAGCAATCTCAAACGCGACGATGGTTTTTTGCCTACTACGCAAGAGATTGCCACGGCCCTTCGGGCCTCGCAATGACATTTTGTAAAAGTTTTCTACAAAGCAATCTCACTAATTAGTATCTGTTGCGGAAAACGAAAATCGACGATGTCACCCCTGCGAAAGCAGGGATCCAGAGCGAAAAACTGGATTCCCGCTTTCGCGGGAATGACAAATACTGTTTCCGCAACAGGAACTAATTAACTAAAAGAGATTATATCGTATCCGGCTTACAAATGCACCTGCTTTTCGGATTTTCATTCTGCGATGCGTCGAAAAAATAACAAAAAAAGTACAAAACCGTAACAAAACGGTAACACTTGGTTGGCATAATTGTTCTTGTTAAAGTAACCGTTTTTTATTAACCTATTTGAAAGGAGCACGATTATGGAAAGGTTGAAGAACATCACAATCATTTTTTTGCTGGCGGTGGGCTTGCTTAACTGCATCGCCCCGCCGTTTTGCTTCGCAAATCGAAGCAGCGGGACCAAGCCTGCAACTGTTCTGCTGCAGGAAGGACTGTACGCCGAGCAGGTTGATGGTGACCTGGACGCGGCCATCAGAATCTATGGGCAGGTAATCGCAGACAGTTCTGCTCAGAGGTCTCACATCGCCCAGGCAATGTATCGGCAGGGTATGTGCTATCTTAAGAAGCAAGATGAGCAGCAGGCCAAGGAAGTTTTTGGAAAGCTGGTCGCGAACTTCAGTGACCAGACCAAAATCATCAGCAAGGTTAAGCCTATGCTGGAAGAGCTGAGCAATGCCGACCCGGCAGCTCTGATGCCGCCTGAGACCTTAATCTACATTGAAACGGGCAGCCCCGGCAGGCAAATCGAAACCATCCTGAATATGCTCAAGGGAACTCCATTTGAAAATCCTCTTGCAGCTCTCGGCGTCGGCGGTCAATCTCAGAGGTCACCCGGAGATATGATGGCTGCTCTTTTTAATCCGGCTATGATAGCTGAATTTAAGAAGATACGGGGTATGGGGATAGGGATTACCGGCGTTGCTCAAAATAATCCACCGGCCATAGCGGTGTTGTTTCCCGGAAAGAGTGATGCCTTGCGGGGTATAATCTTAGCGGCATTGGGTATGGTTGGAACACCGGGTGAGCCTATCGAAGGTATGCAGACCGTGACTATTGAAGGCACGGCAGGCGTCGCTTACGATGATAATATAGTAATCATTGCACAGCCAGCGGAGCAATTGACCTGGTCTGTCAAGCAATACAAGGGTGTTACCAGCAAGCCGACACTCGCCTCGAGTAACAAGTCCTCTGCAAAGGTCAGCAAAAAAGAACGTCAGGAAAATGCTATAACCATCTGGGCGAACGTCGATGAAGTATTCGCAGGTCTTTCAGAAATATTTCCAGAAGGCAAGATTCCTGCGGAAATCCGTATCGCTGACGGAGTTGCCGATTTTAGAAATATCGACGATTTGGTTGTCTTTTTCAACATTCAGGAAAACGGAATCGCTTTCGAGGAAAACATAGCTTTTAAGGATGGACACCGCTGCCTTGCATACAATCTGATTCGTACACCGAATCTTAGCAGGGCCGGCTTCGAGGCCGTTCCGTCCGAGGCGGTTGGGTTGGTCAGTGTCGCTCTGGGCGAGGCTGAAAGTGCCCAGACTACGGCTGCAAGTAAAAGCATTGAAAATCTGACAGGCCTTGACATCGGAAGAGAAATCTTCGCAAATATCGAACAGGTAACCCTGTTTGCCTTGCCACCCGATAGCACTTCGGCCAAAGGCAATACGGCAATACCTGCAATAGCGACTAATCTTGGAGTGGCAGTAACCAGCCACAATCCACAACAGACTCGCGAAATCTTGACCCAATTATTGACGGTATCTAATCTGGTAGCGGGCCAATCTGTAAGTGAGCAGCCGGGGCAGAGTACCGGCAAGTACCAGATTGGACTTGTCAACAATCAAAAGCTCTACTGTTATATGAACCAGATGAACAAGACTACTGTTCTGTCGTTAAACCCGGATGTCGTTGAGACTTCGGTTTCGGCCATAAAGAGGCGCAGGTCGGTCTTTACTGCCGGGCCATTAAAAGAAGCTATGAACAAGCTGTCGCCAACGACCAGCAAACTGGTGCTGATTAACGTCGGCGGAGGGATACGGCTTGCCGATTCTCATCTAAAAGCGACATACGACAACCCTCGAAATCCGGCGCATAAAATTTTAGCTCAGTTAGCGCAGGCATGTGATAAGACCGGTATCCAGTTACGCACGGATGAGAGGATTAACAACTTTAATTCGCGTTTCAGTATAGACCAACTGCCGCCGCTGGATAACGTGTTCCCTCTGCTAATGCAGCTTTCCCAGTCTGATCCCACGGCAAAAGCCAAGGCTACACAGCCCCAGCCGCGTGATGGAGCAACGATTGGTTTAAAAACTGTGTCGAAACTGAAGTGGAAGCAAGGGGTGAATGCTAAATCGCACAAAATCTATTTCGGCACTAAGGTTGACGAGCTGCCATTACTGGCTGAAGTGCAGAGTCCCAATTATGCCGAATTGCCAGCGCTGGAAGAAAGCGCCAAGTATTACTGGCGCGTTGACGAGGTTTGGGCCGATGGCACCGTTATAACCGGGGATGTCTGGAGCTTCACCACAGGCAAGCTGGTAGGCTGGTGGAAGCTGGATGAAACCAGCAGTGAGACGGCAGTAGACTCCGCAGGGAACAATGACGGCAGACTCGTTGGCGGTCCGCAATGGAAACCGACCGGCGGCAAAGTGGGCGGTGCACTAGAGTTTGATGGCGTGGATGACTATGTAGAGACTGATTACGCAACCGACTTGCCTGTCTGGACTGTAGCTGTCTGGGTAAATAGTCCCGCCGCACCTACGCCAGCAGGACCAAGTGGTCCGGTTCATCGGGAGAAGAATTATCAGATTAACTGGGACCACCAGCAAGCGACTTTCCGGGGGGCGGCAGGCACACATGTTGGAGGCATATGGTACGCCGCGAGTTTTGGAGAGTTACAGGCCAATACGTGGTATCACATTGCTGCAACCTACGATGAAGAGAATCTCAAGGCGTACAAAGATGGCGTCTTAATCACGAATAATTCAGCTCCTTCAGGGAACCCGGAAGCTGAGAGTGGGACTCTGAAATTTGGAAGGCATTTAGAGTGGACGGAGTATTTCGGCGGTACCATTGATGACGTTCGCATTTACAACTATGCTCTTAGTCAAGGCGAGATTACAGCGCTTTACAATGAAGGCAAATAGAAATAGCAAGTGAAAACCAAAGGTACAATCGGTACTGGTTACAACCAATTGCGGTGGGTAGTATTACTGCTTGCGATAGCGGTAATACTGCCCACCGTGTGTTTACTGTGGTTTATGAGCCAGGCGGTCAAGAACGAACGTCTGGCGGTTCGGCAAAAACTGACTGACATTTACCAGCAGCGGCTGGATATACTAAGCAAAAGAGTTGATGACCTTTGGTCGGCCCGAATCAGTTCGATCGAACGGGAGACAGCAGCAAAGCGTCAGCCTGTTGAGATTTTTGACCTGCTTGCAGGCCGAGACAATGGAACCGGCGGTTCAAAAATATGTGATGCGATTATTATTTACGACAGTAACGGAAAGTTGCTTTATCCGGTTGCCGGAGATGACGACTATACGGGTGAGCTTCCGGAGGAATTCAACGAAGCATGGCGTGTTGAATTTACTGAAGAGGATTTTTCCTTAGCGATACAATTGTATGCACAAATCGCCGATTCCCCCATTGTTGATGACTATACCCGTTACAGCGCTTTATTAGGCAATGTCCGTTGCTTGAGGAAGTTGGGAGAAATTGAAGAGGCCGTTGCCCTGTGCCACGAGATAGCTTATGGACAGACTCTCGAAAGCATAAGCTCATCTTCCGTAGCTCTGATAGCTCGAGCAAAAATCTTACTTGTAAAGCTGAAGAGCCAAACCCAAGAGGGTCTCAGATGGTCGGATTTGCAAAATCTGATTGGTTCCGCTATCAATTATACCCCCGGCGGCGGTTCCGATTTTTTGCCAATGCCATCGGGGACAAGGATTTTTCTTCTGCGCAAAACGCTTGAAATTGTAGAAGAAAGCCAATGGGCTGAAGAGCTAAAACCTCAGGTTCTAAGAGCAAAAGAATTGCTTTCAGCCGAAGAATTGGCCGCTGCTGTTATTGACAGGTATTATACCGGGGCGGTATCGCAAGCCTGGTCTGAAGATGATGCACTCAAACTGGTATCGTTACTGCATGCGGCGCTGGACACAATTGAAGGAGTTGAATGGAGTTGGGGCGAACAACTGACCGAAGAAGTAAAACGACAAATATTTACTGTATTAGATGCGTATCAGACCAGGAAAGTTGGCGCTGCTGCGTTTGGCCGGCCTGCATTTACCACATTTGAGTCCTGGCCCGAAGACAACCTTCGCAGGCTGGAATTGCCGGAAGGAACCTTTGGGATGTATCACAACTTCGGGGGCAAGACATACTTATTCTTACAGAAGGCAAAAGAGCTCGGTTCTGATTTCGATTTATGTGGCGATGGCCTCGAAGAGCTTGGCATTTCTTACAGAATAACAGACAATTTTGGTGAGTATGCCTCTGGTTTGGAAAATCCGGAAACAGCAGCTTTTCTGAAAGTGCCGTTAGGAAGATTCTTTCCAAGCTGGGATGTTGAAATTCATTTTAAGGATGTCGATATTTTTGAAACAACAGCCGGCAGACAAGAAATCGTGTATATGTTGGCTGGACTGTTGGCTATTGCCGTGATGATTTCAGCCGGTTCGCTGGCTACCAAGGTTGTAGGGAAACAGATAAGGATAAACAAGCTAAAAAACGATTTCATTGCCACCGTTTCACATGAATTGAAAACGCCGTTGGCCTCGATGCGCGTGTTAGTAGATACCCTTTTGGAAGGCAGCTACCGGGACCAGCACCAGGTTACAGAATATCTGCAGCTTGTTTCAAAGGAAAATGAAAGGCTTACCGGATTGATTGATAATTTTCTTACCTTTTCAAGAATGGAGCGAAACAAGCAGGCCTTCATGATGGTCGAGACCAGCCCGGCTGCAATTGCCCGTGATGCCGCAGAGGCGGTCAAGACAAAATTCAGCAAGGGTCGATGCAAGTTTGAAGTAAATATCCGTGAGGATTTGCCGGATGTGTTAGCTGACCGTGATGCGATGGTAACGGTGCTTGTAAACCTGCTGGACAATGCGTACAAATATTCTTATGATAACAAACAGATAGTATTAAGAGCTTTTACTAAAGATGGTTCAGTTTGTTTTTGCGTTTCCGATAAAGGTATAGGTATGTCGCGCCGGTCCGTTAGGAATATATTTAACAGGTTTTACCAGAGTGACCGCAGTCTCTCGCGAAGTGCCGAAGGCTGTGGATTGGGTCTTAGTATCGCTAAATTTATCGTAGATGCCCATGGAGGCTCAATTACTGTTGACAGTAAAGCCGGCGAAGGAAGTACGTTCACTGTGAGATTACCCCGCACCAAAACCAGGTAGTCCAGGAAAGGACCAGACCGGGAAGACGGCGCCAACGGGCGAATTTTGGTGCGGGGCAATTAAGCCCAAACTAAGGAAGGTTTACTAAATGAGAAACGTGCTGATTATCGAAGACAACTCAGCTATGCTGCGAGGCCTCAAGGACAATTTCGAGATAAAGGGCTACCGTGTCAAGACTGCTCAAGATGGTGAACAGGGTCTCAAAGCAGCACTGGCTGAGAACCCCGACCTGATTATACTCGACATTATGCTGCCTAAAATGAACGGCTATGAAATATGCAGCCAAGTCCGTAAAAAGAACCTCGATATGCCTATAATCATGCTCACCGCCAAGGACCAGGAATCCGACGTTATTCTTGGGCTGAATCTGGGCGCGGACGACTATGTGACTAAACCGTTCAGTATAAAAGAGCTATTAGCCAGGGCCGAAGCGTTTATGCGACGCAGAGGAGAAGAGGAGCCTGAAGTTTATGAATTCGGCAATTGCCGGCTTGATACCGTAGCGAGCACACTTATGCGCAACGGCAAAGAGGTTAAGCTTACACCAGGGGAATTTAAGATGCTGCATCTGTTTCTGAGAAGGGCCGGATGCACCCTGACCTGCGACGAAATACGCAACACCGTGTGGGGTTATTCCCGCTTTATTACTTTACGGGACATTGATGATACTATTGTTACCTTGAGAAACAAAATCGAGCCCGACCCGAATAATCCAACGTTCATTCATACTGTAGAAGTTATCGGTTACAAATTTGAACCACCGGAACAAAATGGAAACGATTTTGATAGTTGAAGATGATGCTACAATGCTGCGGGGCTTGAAGGACAACTTCGAGTTCAAGGGCTACGGCGTACTTACCGCGGATGACGGTGAGGAAGGATTAAATATCGCTCTTAATAAAAAGCCTGACCTGATTCTTCTTGATATTATGCTGCCGAAGATAAACGGCTATGAAATATGCAGACTAATCCGTCAAGAAAATCTTAATATGCCTATAATAATGCTGACTGCTAAAGGTGAGGAAACGGATATAATATTGGGGCTGAATCTCGGCGCCGACGACTATGTTACCAAGCCGTTCAGCATAAAAGAGCTTCTTGCCCGTGCAGCAGCGTTCCTAAGACGAAGCAGACAAACCGAACAAGACATTTACGAGTTTGGAGACTACCGGCTCGATATTCCCGCCAGAAAACTTACTTGCAAGGGAGATGAAATCAAACTCTCACCAAAAGAGTTCGGGTTATTGGAACTTTTTGTCAAGAGGCCGGGCCGGGCACTTACCCGTGATGAGATACTGAATATGGTTTGGGGTTATGACAGCTTTATCGGGTCCCGGAGCATCGACCGTTTTGTTACCACACTACGAAACAAAATAGAGCCGGACCCGCATAACCCGACGTTCATTCACACAATACGCGAGATAGGCTATAAATTCGAGCCTCCCGAGCCCAGTGATTAAGCTATTCCCTGCCGTTTACCACTGGTCTGTAACACGATAAATGCGTGGTGGTTGCTGGTAATTTCTTCGAGCCATCCCCAAGCTCGTCCCGATTTTTCGGGACTCACTTGAGGCTGCCACCCATCAAATTAGATGTTACAGAATACTACCTGGGCTGACAATCAATCAGGGTTATGAGCGTTTATGGTTTTGCTGCGCTTATTGCGTCGGAAAGTTTGAGCGTACCTTCGTATAAGCTTCTGCCTATTATTACCGCTTCGGCGCCCAATTCGGCCAGTTTGTTTATATCGCTCAGCTCTCTTACACCTCCCGAAGCGATTATGGGCATATCTATCGTCTGGATAAGCGCCTTTGTTCTTTCGAGGTTTGGGCCTGTCATCATACCGTCTTTGGTGATGTCGGTATATATTATTGCCGCCAATGGTAGTTTGGCCGCTTCGGCAGCGAACTCCAATAAATTATGGTGGCTGTCCTGCGTCCAGCCGTGGGTGGCGACCTTTGAACCTCGGGCGTCGAGGCCAAGTACAATCTTACCGCTGAATTTCTCAGCCATTTCGCTGAACCATTCAAAGTCGCTTACGGCTTTGGTGCCGATTATTGCCCTTTCGACGCCCATATCGAGCAGTTGTTTTATGGCGTCTTCGTCGCGCAGTCCGCCGCCGACTTCGATTTTGAACCGTCCCAGAGCTGCTATCGCTGATATCGCATCGGTATTGACCGGCCTGCCGAGCCTGGCACCATCCAAATCTACAATGTGCAGCCATTTTGCTCCAGATGAGCTGAATTCCCGTGCCTGTTTTACGGGGTCATCTTCATAGTTTATCTGGCGATTATACTGGCCTTGTATAAGTCTGACACATTTTCCATCCCGCAGGTCAATGGCCGGTATGATATACATTTCTAAGCTCCCCAAAAAACATCGCTAACAATTCGACTGGTTTCAGCAAATCCAAACTCAATATTGTCTTATCGGCAAAGACTCTGTCAATTATACCTGCAATTACAAAGAAATGAAATTGCGTTGACAAAATTCGGCATTAGATTATATTTGCAAATGATTTCACAATAAAAACTTTTAAATTAGGAGGTCGAACTATGAGTGAGACTAAGGTTTTAACAAATGCGGAACTCAGAAGAGTTGCTCTACTTACAAAGCCAATCCAGATGGTTATTTTGGGGATTTTGGCAATGTTCTTAGTAACATTAAGTTCCTGTGCTTTCGGTAACAATTCATCCCCCGTTTTCACGGGGGCAAGCCTGCCCCTGCAACAGCAGGGGTCTCGAAGTGGAAAAATACCTGTTATCTTCGATACGGACATCTGTGATGATATTGACGATACGTGGGCACTGGCTTTGCTCCTCCAATCGCCTGAATTCGATGTTAAATTGATTACGACCGCGGTACGTAACACCCCATCAAAGGCAAAGGTTGTGGCCAAATTTTTGGAAACCGTCGGCAGGACAGACATACCCATCGGCATTGGAGTGCAGCATAATAAAGCCAGCCATAGGCAACAAGCATGGATAAAAGATTACAAGCTGTCATCATATCCCGGCACTATCTATGAAGATGGTGTACAGGCTTTGATTGATACTGTAATGAACTCTCGCAAGCCAATAAAAGTGATTGCTGTTGGCCCTCTGCCTAATATCGCCGCTGCCCTTGAGCGCGAGCCACGGATAGCTCAGAAAGCAGAGTTTGTCGGGATGCACGGCAGTATTTACCGCGGATACGGCGGCAGCCCAAAACCAAGCGCTGAATATAATGTCAAGGCTTTCGTAAAAGAGGCGCAGAAGGTCTTTACGGCACCCTGGGATATGACAATTACCCCTCTGGATACGTGCGGTATAGTCAATCTTAAAGGCCAAAAGTATCAAAAAGTACTGAAAAGGAACAGCCCTTTAACGCGAGCGTTGATAGAAAACTATCGTGCGTGGTACAAACAGGGGATACTAAATCAGAACAAGAATTTGAGCCAGGCAGAGGTCAATAAGAGGGTCGAAAAAAAGCTCAATTCGAGCAGCACAACTCTCTTTGATACGGTGGGCATTTATTTAGCTATGTCAACCGAATTAGTTAAGATGGAAAGGCTGGGAATTAAAGTCACTGACGATGGTTACACAAGAATCGACGAAAACGCCAAAGTGATTAACTGTGCCACCGAATGGAAGGATTTGGGTGCATTCGAGGATTTCTTGGTCGATAGATTAACGAAATAGATAATTTCCATAGATTTTCAACACCACCAAACTTGTTGGGTGTGCCATTCGGTCCTTTGGCGTTGATTGAAGGGAAGGTGGATTAGTTACGATGCATGTTCAGAACAAAGAAATGTTTAGGAGGGTACTGCTCTGGTTGGTGATGGTTGTTTTTTTAATCCTCGCAGGATGTAAAGACAAATCTGTTGACCACAACAAATCCGTTGACCACTACAATCAGGGAGTTGGCTATTATTACAAAAGCGACCATGACTTGGCCATCTCAGAGTTCACCAAGGCCATTGAGATAAACCCAAAGTTTGTTATGGCCTATAATAATCGGGGATGGGCGTATCTTAAGAAAGGTGAGCATGACCTGGCCATTTCAGACTTCAACAAGTCCATTGAGATAAAACCAAACCATTCTGGAGCCTATCTCAATCGGGCGGCTGCCTACTCCAAGAAGGGCCAGCACGACTTGGCTATCTCAGACTTCAATAAGTCCATTGAGATAAACCCAAATAATGCTAGAGCCTACAGCGATCGGGGGCTTGCTTACTACCAAAAGGGAGAATATGACAAAGCGTGGGAGGATATACATAAGGCGCAAAGTATGGGTTTGAAAGTTTCTCCGGAATTTCTCAAGAACCTTCGTGAAGCTTCCGGAAGAGAAAGATGAATTAAGGCAGGCCAATCTTTTTCTCAGAGGGTTGCCGGTTGGCGCAGGTTGCAGGAAAGAGAAGTTAGTTATAATGTGTGTCCAGAACAAAGAGATATTTAAGAGGATACTGCTCGGGTCATCGATGGTTGTTTGTTTATTGTTTATAGGATGTAGAAACAACTCCGTTGACCCCTACAATCGCGGGGCTGCCTCTGACGAGAAAGGCGAATATGACCAGGTCATCTCGGATTACACCAGGGCCATCTCGGATTACACCAGGGCCATCGAGATAAATCCAAAGGACATTAAATCCTACAACAATCGGGGGAATGCCTACAATCGTAAAGGTGAATATGACCTTGCCATCGCAGATTACAACAAGGCCATTGAGATAAACCCAAGGTTTGCCGAAGCCTATGGTAATCGGGGGATTGCCTACGATGCAAAAGGTCAGTATGACCTGGCCATCTCAGATTACACCAGGGCCATTGAGATAAATCCAAGGTTTGCTATGGCCTACTATAATCGCGGGGATGCCTTTGACAGTAAAGGCGAACCTGACCGGGCCATCTCAGATTACACCAAGGCCATCGAGATAAATCCAAAGGATATTAAATCTTATAACAATCGGGGGAATGTCTATAATCGTAAAGGCGAATATGACCGGGCCATCTCGGATTACGACAAGGCGCTTGAGATAAATCCAAAGTATGATGGTGCCTACTATAATCGTGGGCTTGCCTACAATCGTAAAGGCGAATATGACCGGGCCATCTCAGATTACACCAGGGCCATTGAGATAAATCCGGATAATGCTGACGCCTACTATAATCGTGGGCTTGTCTATTCTGAGAAAGGCGAATATGACCGGGCCATCTCGGATTACGACAAGGCGCTTGAGATAAATCCAAGGTTTGATATGGCATATTACAATCGCGGGAATGCCTATGACAAGAAAGCCGAATATGACCGGGCCATCTCAGATTACACCAAGGCCATCGAGATAAATCCCAAGGATATTAAATCCTACAACAATCGGGGGATTACTTATGGCAAGAAAGGCAAGTACGACCTTGCCATCTCAGATTTCAGCAAGGCCATTGAGATAAACCCAAGGTATGCCAAGGCCTACAACGATAGGGCAGTTGGCTACTGCGTTAAGGGAGAATATGACAAAGCATGGGAGGATGTCCATAAGGTACAGAGTTTGGGGTATCAAGTTTACCCGGGATTTCTCAAGACTCTTCGTGAGGCTTCAGGAAGAGAGGAATGAATTAAGGTAGGCCAATTCCTGGCTGTTATAAATAGGCATTATAAATAGGAAATTGTAATTTGATAATGCTTTGTAGAAAACATCAAGGCCGAAGACCGTCATTGCGAGCGGAGCGAAGCAATCTCAAATACAGACGGCTTTTTCTACCTGCCGCGCAAGAGATTGCCAAGGCCTTTCAGGCCTCGCAATGACATTTTGCAAAGGTGTACTACAAGGCAATTTAATCAAAGGATGTTTGGTGTGAGGAGCAAAAATTAAACAAGATATGCCTAAAATTGTGGTGGCCGGCAGCTCCAATATGGATTTGGTGGTAAAATCTTCAAGGATACCTGCCGTGGGGGAAACTATTCTGGGTGAAGATTTTATAATGACTCCCGGCGGTAAAGGTGCAAACCAGGCGGTGTCGGCTGCAAAATTGGGGGCGGAGGTTTATTTGATAGCCAAATTAGGTAACGATGTATTCGCAGAGCAATCTTTGAACAACTTTAAAAAAGCGGGAGTTAACACGAAATACGTTATCCAAACCAAAGAAGCTCCTTCCGGAGTGGCTCTGATTACCGTTGACCGGGCGGGTAATAATGTAATTGTGGTGGCTCCGGGGGCGAACCAAATGTTATCTCCGGAGGATATCCGAAGGGCTGAATCAGATATTACTTCATCGGCTGTGTTAGTTGCCCAGCTCGAAGTGCCGATGGAAACAGTTGAATTCGCCGCTCAGTTAGCAAATAATTGCGAAGTGCTTTTTATCCTGGACCCGGCCCCTGCCCAAAAGCTCAGTCCGGAACTTCTTAAAATGGTAGATGTATTAACACCAAATGAAACAGAAGCCCAGATTCTTGCAGACATAGAAGTAACAGACGAAGATTCCGCCTGTAAAGCAGCGAAGAAGTTATTAGAATGCGGAGTAAAGGCGGTTATTTTAACTATGGGGGCGAAGGGATTTTTGTTAGCCAACAATGAAAGAATGGAATCTGTTCCTGCCGTAAAGGTAGATGCCGTCGATGCCACAGCGGCTGGAGACGCTTTTACAGGGTCTCTGGCGGTCGGCCTGGCTCAAGGAAAAACATTAGCCGATGCCGCTTTATTTGCCAATTATGTGGCGGCTCTTTCCGTTACTAAAATGGGGGCACAATCTTCAATGCCTACCAGAGAAGCTGTAGAATGTTTTATGAAACAGTCTGTAAAAAAGGAGTAAGCAATGCGAAAGTATAACAGGTTAATTTTTAGTGTTCTTATCTTCTGTGCTTTGATTTTTTCAATCCTGCCGGTCGGCTGTAAGCAGCGCAAGGTCGATAAGGACAAGCCGAGAATTGCTTTGATAATGAAGTCTTTAGCCAATGAGTTTTTCAAGACGATGGAGGAAGGCGCCCGCTCACACCATAAAGAGCACGAAGATGAGTACGAGCTTACGGTGGTCGGCATTAAGGACGAACTGGACGTAGCCGGGCAAATCGGCCTGGTTGAGCTGATGGTTGCTCAAGGAGTGGATGCGATAGTGATTGCTCCGGCTGATTCCGAGTCATTGGTGCCTGTGTGTAAACGGGCAATGGATGCAGGTATTATAGTAGTCAATATTGACAACAAATTCGACGCCGACGTGTTGAGGGACAAGGGTGTTAAGATTCCCTTTGTCGGGCCGGACAATCGCAAAGGCGCAAGACTTGCCGGTGAATACTTGGCAGGCAAACTCAAGCCGGGCGATAAGGTGGCAATCATTGAAGGAGTGCCCAACGCATTCAATGGGATTCAGCGCAAGCTCGGCTTCGAGGATGCGATGAAGGCAGGCGGAATGGACATCGTCAGCTCCCAATCAGGGTACTGGGAGACGGCAAAGGCAGAACCGATTGTCTCAGCACTAATTACTGAGTATGCGGACCTCAAGGCCATCCTTTGCGCCAATGACAGTATGGCCCTCGGTGCGATAGCGGCAATTAAGGCGGCCGGTAAGTCCGACGACATCTTAGTTATTGGTTTCGATAATATCTCAGCGGTGCAAAGATTGCTTAAGGAAGGAAAGATTCTGTGCACGGTTGACCAGCACGCGGACAAATTAGCATTATTCGGTATCGAGTACGCCCTTGAGATGCTCAAAGGAAAAGGCACGCCTTCAGACAGAGAAACCCCCGTTGAATTGGTGAGTGGTGAGTGGTGAGTGTCAGGTTCAATTAACCAATTAACCAATTAACTATTTAACTAATTAACCAGAAATGAAGCCTGTGACGAGCCAAACAATTTTCAGAGCTTGTGGGATTAACAAGTCATTTCCGGGTGTGCAGGCGCTTTCTGCGGTCGATTTTGATTTGAGGCCCGGTGAGGTTCACGCTCTTGTAGGTGAAAATGGTGCCGGCAAGAGTACGCTGATGAGCATTATAGCTGGTGTCCAGAAGCCCGACTCGGGACAAATGTGTCTTTACGAGCAGCAATACGAGCCGAACGGTAGGGCAGATGCCGAAGCACACGGTATCCGGATGGTAATGCAGGAACTGCATCTTATATCCAACCTGAGCGTTGCCGAGAACATTTTTATCGAGAAACTGCCCAGCAGATTCGGGATTATTGACTATGACAAACTTAACGGCGCCGCAAGAGAAATTATGGAACAGGTGGGTCTTGGAGACGTTGACCCTGATGTGCCTGTAAGGTTGCTCGGGGTTGGGCAGCAGCAAATGGTTGAGATAGCAGCAGGACTATCACGGCGGTGCCGGATACTGGTGCTGGACGAGCCGACCGCATCACTTACCGACCGGGAGATAGAGCTTCTTTTTGCTCAAATCAGAAAGCTCAAGGCCGAAGGCGTCGGCATAATCTATATATCGCACCGCATCGAAGAGGTCATTCGGATAGCCGACCGTGTTACGGTGCTGCGGGACGGGAAGGTTATCTCAACTAATCCTACAAGCGAGCTGGATGTTAGCGATATTATCCGTATGATGGTTGGTCGCGACTTAGAGCACGAGCATTTACGGCATAAATCAGAAGCAGGTCAAATAGCACTTCGTGTTGTCGGACTTACCATTGGCAACAAGGTTAGAGACGTTGGCTTTGAAGTTCGCTGTGGCGAGATTCTTGGCGTCGCAGGGCTGATGGGCTCAGGTCGCACGGAGACAATGCGTGCGGTGTTCGGCGCAGACCGGCCTGACAGCGGCAAAATATTTCTATACGGCGCAAGCGAACCGGTAGAAATCCGCACGCCCCGTGATGCGGTACACAACGGCATCGCTTTGCTTACTGAGGACCGCAAAGAGCAGGGGCTGTTAGCCGAGTTGGCTGTGCGTGTTAATATCTCGCTGACGCGATTACGCGATGTCAGCCGATTCGGCTGGATGAACATATCCAAAGAACAAGCCGTGGCGAGTCGGTATATCGACGCCCTGTCAGTGCGCTGTTCATCCGTTGAGCAGACAGTCGGTGAATTGAGCGGAGGCAACCAGCAAAAAGTAGTTATCGCAAAATGGATATACAGGGACTGCGATGTTCTTATCTTTGATGAGCCGACCAGAGGCATCGACGTCGGGACCAAATTCGAGATATACCACATGCTCGCGGAGCTGGCAGAGAAAGGAAAGGCCGTCATTGTCGTTTCCTCGGACATCAAAGAGCTTATGGCTGTTTGCGACCGTATTATGGTAATGTCGGCTGGCCGGGTTGCAGCTACATTCGCCCGGAGTGAATGGAGCCAGGAAAAGATAATGGCTGCCGCCTTTAGTGAATATGTAGGCGTCTGAACAGAAAGCAAGAGAAGTTTATGCGAAAGATAAATAATAAGGGTATAGCGGACCTGCCGGCTTTTATTACGGATTATATCGGTATGGCACTGGCGCTGGCCCTGCTGTTAGTCATATTCGGTCTTTCCGCCAGGAACTTTTTTACCCTTACGACGTTCAGGACAATCGCCAACCAGGTCCCTGATATAACCATCGTGGCTGTGGGGATGACCTTCGTATTAATAATTGCGGGGATAGATTTGTCGGTGGGTTCGGTGATGGCTTTGGCCGGTGCGGTGTTAGGTCTTTTTCTGGTTAAATTCAATCTTCCACTTCCGGCAGCGATTGTCGTATGCCTTGCGGTGGGTATTCTTTGCGGCGCGGCTAATGGCCTGGTGATAATACGGTGGAAGCTGCCGGCTTTTATCGTTACGTTAGGGATGCTGGAAATCGCGCGAGGCGGTGCTTACCTTGTAACCGAATCACGAACTATATATATCGGCGGGCCTGTGGAAGTAATCACCGATGCCTCAATTCTTGGGCTTTCCCTTCCATTTATCGTAGCCGTCGCTATTGTTGTTGCCGGGCAGTTGGTCCTTTCACGCACAGTTTTCGGGCGCTATCTTATAGCCATTGGCACAAACGAAGAGGCAGTGCGGTTGTCCGGGATTGACCCGCGTCCGCTTAAACTTGCAGTGTTTGTCCTGTGTGGCTTTTTAACGTCCATAGCGGCGGTGATACACACGGCGCGGCTGTCATCAGCCAATCCCAACGCCGGCTATGGTTTGGAGCTTCAGGCCATCGCAGCGGTAGTCATCGGGGGCACGAGCCTGATGGGTGGCCGCGGGTCGGTGGTAAGCTCGTTCTTCGGCGTGCTCATCATTGCGGTCTTGGGTACCGGCCTGGCCCAGATTGGGGCGCAGGAACCGACTAAACGGCTTATTACAGGCTGCGTTATTGTCGCGGCTGTTATCCTGGACCACTACCGCCACGCCGGTTGGAAGCGTGCGTTTTCGCATCGGATTCGCAAACCTTCTTCGCCATAGTGCTACGAAGACTGAAATCCCAAAAACAAGCGTAATCCGTGTATTTTAGAATACACTCCCCACCATTTTGCTTCGCTCGTACCTGTGGTAACGCGAGTGCAGGCACAAAAAACGAGGCGATGGGGGCTTTTTTACTATTTTTTGACGTTTTCTACAATATATTTGATATCTGGATGATAGTTTACCACATTAGAGATAAAATCCTTAACTCTCACAGGTTTTACTTGACAAATTGTCTCAGATATGGATAATGGTAACATAGGTAATCAGAAGTCAGAAGTCAGAGGTCAGAAGTCAGATTATCTGTTCTCTGTCATCTGTTTTCTGTACTCTTTCTTTTATGGAGAGAAAACGATGCGGGTGCTTGTAAAACAAATTGACGGCAATGCCAAAGAATTGCAGTTCACCGAGGGCCCTATTTCCATTGGCAGGGCAGCCAACAACCGAGTTTTTTTGCCTGATAAAGGGGTCTCAAGAGAGCACGCAGTAATCCGCAGCACGGGTGGTGGAAAATGGATTATTGAGGACTTAGGCTCGGCGAACAAAACGTATCTGAACAATAAAGAAGTAATCCAGAAGGCCGAAATCAAACACGGCGATTGTCTTCGTATAACTGATTTTACTCTCGAAATTATTCTCGAAGAGCAAGCCCAGGCTGAGCAGCCAATTCATTCGGAGGATACGCTTCATCTGGAAGCGGCACTGACAGTTCCCAAGCACGAAACTGTGGTAAGAAGGCCGGATGCCCAGCACGCGCCGGCTATGAGATTGGCAGCCAGGAGGTTAACTGACTTTTCGAAGGCGGCGGAAAGAATATTCGAAACTTGCGGCCTCAATGAGCTGTTGTTGACCTTGTTGGATGTTACATTTGAGCAGTTCAGCGCATACCATGTCTGGTGTGCTTTGAGGAAGCAGCCAACCGGCCCGATGACCTGCCATGGAGGCAGGAGACGAGATGGCTCGCCGGTCCAGCTAAGCGAATTACAACTCAGTGAAAAAGTCACTCAAGCGGTAGAAAAAGGACAGTTTTTTGTCATGCCGAGTGTTTCTGCTCAAGTGGAAGTGAAGGAAAGAATACGCTCAGCAATGGTAGCAGCGATTATGCGTCCGACCGGCTGTTTCGGGGTGCTGTATGTTGACAACGCTATGAAACACGAGCACTACAGCCTGAGCGATCTGGACTATCTGATGCTTATCGCAATGCACACAGCCGCGATAATGAAAAAGTTCCTGGATTAGTGTGTCGAAAAAGTTTGAAGTGTCTAAAGTGCCTAAAATTTGGAGTGCCTAAAGTTATTTGTTTTTTTAACTTTAGCTCACTTTAGCTCACTTTAGGCACTTTAGCTCACTTTAGTATTTTGCGATGCAATTGCATAAAGTTACAATGGGGAAACTGTTACTGTGTTTGGCCGGCCACATCATCTCTTTGGTGTTTGTCGGAACATTCGCCCACTCAGCCTGTGGCAATTCCCCTATCAAAAAAAGGAGGGTGACACCCTGGGAGAGGCAGTACAAAATCAAGCCGAACGAGAAGAACCGGCTGACTCCTGCTGATGTGCTCGGCCCGGACGGAATCGTGTATCCTAACTGGACAAAATGTGGGGTCCAGGGCGGGATTCCAAAGGTAAAAGCCGTTGCATCAATCGAGGACTTCGGCGCTAAAGCAGACGATGACGCCGACGACTCCAGAGCGCTGGCAAAAGCATGTGAAGCCGCAGGTAAAATGGGTGGCGGCGCGGTACTGCTGGGTGAAGGTATCTACTATCTTGACCGCCCGGTGACGGTACGCCACGACAATGTGGTTATTCGAGGCCAAGGCCCCGGAAAGACCCGTTTGATATTCCGATATTCGATTCCCAAGAACGGCGTGGTTTTCTACAATCCGCCTGCGGGCAGCCGGGTCGGCAGGAACACACGACTCGAAATGCACTGTAAATCCGCCGGCTTGATGAAAATGACGATGATGGTCGATGATGTAGTTATCGGCAGGTGGAGTCGGGGTCAACACTCAGGAAACACATTCGGCTTTACGGTATATGGTCGCAGTGCTGTTGGCAAAGTTTCAGATGGCCGACATATTTTAAAAGGTATCGCAGAATACACAAATGGTGCAAAATGCACGGGAGAAATTCCAATCATCCTTGATTCAGCTTTTGATGACACCAGGCGGGTAGTGGACACGCGAGCGGTAATTACCTTCGCGGGCAAGGGGACGGTCGGCAGAAAGCTGAAGCTGGCCAAAGACGGCAAACGCGGCGATATGATACTGGAGTTAGAAAGCACCGAGGGACTTCGGGGCGGCGACTGTATTCTTATCGACGGGCCCGCAACCCAGCGCTGGAAAAAACTCACCAAAAACGCCTGCAAATGGGGAGCATATCGTCAATACGAAGTAGTTATCAGCAACGTAAAAAACAACACCATCGCGATCAATCAACCTCTGCGAATTGAGTTTCCTACTGTCGACGGCTCTTACGTGCAGAAGGTCGTACCAATCCAACGCTGCGGAATTGAATCTCTCTATATAGAACAAACAGAAAACCTCTGGATTAGCAGTGTGGTCTTTTATCACGGCTGGAATTGCTGGGCAAAAGATGTAACTGTGAAAAAGTGTGGCCGCTTTCCCGTATATGGCTCGATGGCCAAATGGTGCGAAATCCGTGACTGTGTGTTCGATGACGCCTGGTTCAAAGGCGGTGGCGGCACGGCATATACCGGCTGGGACCGATGCTGGGATTGTCTTATCGAGAATGTAGAAACGTTCAAAATGCGACATGCACCTCTTTTCCAGTGGGCCGCCAGCGGCTGCGTGATTCGCAAAAGTGTGTTCCACGAGAGCGACGGCCAATGGCATGCGGGCTGGACGAATGAAAACCTTATCGAACAGTGCGTAATTGAGTCTGTCCGGGGTCATGGAGGGTACGGGTACGGAATGTGGGCGTCACCGCCGCAAGACACGGCACATGGCCCGAACGGGCCGAGAAACGTAGTGTACAACTGCGACGTCAGCTCCCCGAAAGCAGGCGTTTGGATGGGCGGTATGAACGAGAACTGGCTGATTCTCTACAGCCGTTTCATCGTGGACAACGGCCCGGGCGTGTCCGCCAAGACTGCAAGCTTCGACCATATTGTTAAGGACAATGTCTTTATCCTCAAGGATGGCAAATCGCCGATGATTTTTCTCGCTACGTCCGACTGTATAGGAGCCGAGATAATTGGGAACAGATTATACGGGGGCAATGGCCGTTTTGTAGCGGGCAAGGCCGAGCCGGTTGTGGTCAAAGATAACAAAGCCTTTCCGCTCGGTGATGCCCCAAGACCAATCCCAAAGGTGCCGTCAATTTACGAATGGCAGCATAAACAGTAAAATAATGGTTCGACAGGCTCACCATCCTGAGTAAAGTCGAAGGATTGTATCCTTACACCCTGGTTCGATATAAAAGAGGAGTTTGCTCATGGACAATAATTTAAGCCGTCGTGGTTTTTTGGGACTGATGGGTGGTGGTATTGCAGCGATGATGCTGCCCGGTTCCACAGGCCGGTGTAGTACAAATAAAAAGCCGAACTTTATTCTCATTTTCGCCGACGATTTGGGCTATGGAGATATCAGCGGTTTCGGTCTGAAAGAATCGCCTTTTGAGACACCTAATCTCGAACGTATGGCCGCTGAGGGCGCCAAGCTGACCAGCTTCTATGTGCCCACGCCTTATTGCGCCCCGTCGCGGGCAACTATCCTAACCGGCCGGTATCCCTTCCGAAATGGTGTCGTGTTCAACCCTGCGCCCGACTCCGGCATCAATAATGTCGGCCTGCGCGACTCTGAGATTACCATTGCCGAAGCGCTCAAAGAGGCCGGCTATGCCAGCATCTGTATCGGCAAGTGGCACTTGGGCCATACGTTCCGATACCTGCCTCGCCGACAGGGATTTGATGAGTACTTCGGAATCCTGTACTCAAACGATATGCGTCCGGTGCAGCTCGTCGAAAACGAAAAAGTAGTCGAGTACCCTGTCATACAGGCAACGCTGACCAAACGCTACACTCAGCGTGCGTTAGATTTCATCGAGCGCAGCTTCAGGCGCAATCGTCCCTTTTTCCTCTACCTGCCCCATGCAATGCCGCACAAACCGCTTGCAGCCTCCGAGGATTTCTACACGCCGGATACGCCAGACGACCTCTACGCCGATGTCATTCGTGAGCTGGATTTCTCGGTTGGGCAAATCTTTGAAAAGGTCAAACAATTAGGACTTGATGACAACACGTTCGTAATTTTTACCTCGGACAATGGTCCGTGGTACGGCGGCAGCACAGGCGGGCTTCGTGGTATGAAAAGTCGCACATGGGACGGCGGTCTTCGTGTGCCAATGATTGCCCGTTGGCCGGGAAAGATTCCCGCCGGTATTGTCAATGATTCACCGGCTGGTACTATCGACGTCTTTCCCACCATTCTCAAGGCCGCGGGTCTCAATGTGCCGAAAGACCGTGTTATCGATGGCAAAGACATCTGGCCGCTACTAACCCGGTCCGGAGCCAAGAGTCCCCACGATGCGCTGTTCGGGATGCAGGGGCCGAATCTTGCAACTATCCGCAGCGGTAAATGGAAACTTCACGTCCGTTCACCGGGCGGTGTGCCTAAGCTTGTCGATAACTGGGTGGACCCGCGGGGGCCGGACGGCGTAACTATTATTGCTCCCTACGAACAGGCGCAGCCCATAGCTTATCCGGGCGTGATTGGTGGCGACAGGGCGAAAAATATAATGCTGTTCGACCTCGAAGCCGACCCCTCTGAGCAGCATGATGTAAGCAAAAAGTTCCCTGAAGTTGTCAAGCGCCTCAAAACCATCTATGAGAATACCCTCGCTCAGGTGCCTGATTTCAAACGGCCGCAGCGATTCAAACAGCTCCGACGTATCAAGGGGGGCGACCTTAAATATGACAATTGATGCTCTGTCAAGCGCGCCTTGAGGGATGTCATTCCGCACCCATTCGGCTTTGCTCAGGGCAGGCTTTGATGCAGAATCCAGTACCATCAATAAGTCTGGATTCCCGCTTTCGCGGGAATGACAAACCATCATTTGAGCTTTGACAGAGCACTAATTGAATTTGTTTTGACTGTTTGTAGGATAGCCACATACGAATATGAAAATCAAGAAGTCTCTATTTTTACTTTCGTTATCTTTTCTTGTTGCAGGTTGGGTACCAGATATTTCCTACTCCACCGATTCTTCTGTGCTTAAGCAATCCGAAGAGCCTCCCATCATACCTATCGGACTGGATGCCTACCGCATGTGGGACCGATTGGCCTACCATCGCATTGGTGTCCGGGCCTATATGCGCAGCACTTATGACCGCCAGGGAAACAACCGAACCGCAGACGCCAGCCATTTTCTCTATCAGGAATCCGACGAGTATAACGTTACACTTGACGTGAAAGGCCCCGGTGTTCTCTACTTCAAGCGCACCAACCACTGGCACGGCAGCCCGTGGCATTATGAGGTGGACGGCGAGGATTTTATAGTCAAAGAAACCGCTACCGCCGATCCGGTAAACGCCAAGAAAAGGTTCAAGAATACCACTTATATTCCCGAAGAGCTATTTCCGAACCCGCTTACCTGGACCTGGTCAATCACCAAAGGCGCGGACCTGATGTGGGTACCCCTGCCGTTTGAAGATAGCTTCCGCATTGCCTACACCCGTACCTTTTATGGCACTGGCTATTATATTTACCACATCTTCTGCCCGGGAATGAAACACCTTTCGCGTCCTCTCAAATCGTGGGACAAAACACCTCCGGAAGCCGATGTGCTGGATTTACTCAACCAAGCTGGAACAGACATAGCGCCAAAAGGCAGGGGCGTGAAAACCTACACAGGCAAATTGCAGATGAGACCTTATCAATGTACCACTATCGCAGAATTGGACCAGGCCCCCTCTACCATTCGTGCATTGAAGCTCACCATACCGCGGGATGATGCTTATGAGTTTGGTAAGTGCCGTCTTCGAATTACCTGGGACCACCGCTGGCATTTTTCGGTCGATGTCCCTATCGACCTTTTTTTCGGCGCCGGCCACCTTTACAATAACAACAATCGCGAGTACTTAGTTAGGGGCTTTCCCTTAGTCATCCGCTATGATAACGAAAATGTTTATCTGTCCTGCTACTGGCCAATGCCGTTTTTCCGGCATGTAAAAATTGAAATTCAGGAACGGCAGGGCCTGACTTTCAGTAATATCAAGTGGGAGATTCGCACTGTGGCCTTCACTGACCCTATCAATCACGTGGGTTATTTCCACGCAACCTACAGTGACCATCCCAAGCCGAAGCTGGGTCAGGATGTTATTTTTCTGGACACCTCCAAGGTTGAAGGCGGCGATCTTTGGAGCGGCAACTTTGTGGGCATGAGCTGGATCTTCACGCGAAATGGTTTTCTGCCCACGTTGGAGGGCGACCCGCGTTTCTTTTTTGACCAGAGCAGGACACCTCAGGCCTGGGGCACGGGAACTGAAGAATGGGGCGGCGGCGGTGATTACTGGGGCGGACGCAATATGACTTTGCCTTTTGCCGGCCATCCGGTGGGGACAAGCAAAAAAGCTGCGAAAGATGAAAAGGACCTGGTCAACTCCGCCTACCGTTTTCTGATTGCAGATATTTTCCCATTCGGCAACCGCGCCGTTATCGGCCTGGAGCATGGGGGTACCAATAGCTCTACAGAACACTATTCCGGCGTGGTGTACTGGTATGGGATTGATTCTCCGAGCCTCGTGCTTACCGACCACTTCCATACCTGTGATGAGGAGATTGAAATCCGTGAGCATGAATATAAGTCTCCGACCGCAGGCGAGCCTTATGCTCTGGTCTCACGGTACGAATGGGGCCCGGACCATCACGGTGCACGGATGCACTTTCCCGCAGAGCAGGATTATGTGCGAACTATGAAGGGGACATCGCAATTTAAGATGCGCCTGGACCCTAACAACTTAGGCGTGATGTTGCGCCGCAAGTTTGACTACCTCTATCCGAACCAGTGTGCCAAGGTGTGGGTCAGGCCGGATAAAACGGGCGGTAAATGGCAGTATGTAGGCCAGTGGTACACCGCCGGCAGCAATACCTGCGTTTACAGCTATCCCCGTTCCGAAGGAGAGCTCGGCAAAACGCAACACACCGTCATCACAAGCAATCGCCGCTGGCGTGAAGAGGAGTTCCTCATTCCGCGTCAGCTTACCGAAGGAGTGAAACGTCTGGAAATTAAAATCCAGCACGTGCCCAACAACAAAGAGCTCTTCCCCGGTCATCCGTTCCCCGCCGAGTCAGCCTGGAGCGAATCTCGGTACTGGGCATATTGTTACAGGATGCCAAAAGCCAAGCTGGCCAAGAGACGTTAGCTTGGGACCGCTTTGCGTTTTATTGGAGTTCTTCTTACATACCAGAAACATGGTAGCTCATAGGCTCGATCTTCTTGCCGTCGTGCAAGAGATAGAGTTTGCTGCCAAAGTTGACTGTAACGGTGATACCGTTCGCAAACTTCGTTTGCTGAACATTCCTATCCGTCGTAAGAAAGCGATGGTCGGTCATCTCAGCATAGCCGACAGCGCGAGCGACGGGACATACATTCTTATAGCTTTGAACAAAGCGGTCTTTGTTTTGGTTCCATCCCTGGCGGGTGAACATGAACATCGGCGGCGTGCCGTAGAGGATATTGAAAAGGTCCCGCTTGTCCCATAACGCAGGCAGTTTATTATTGTAGTCGCCCCAGTACCATTGTGCCACGACACAGTCGTGATAGACAAGCTCCCAGAGCGGCAGCCGGTACTTATGTCCTACCTGAAACTTGGCCACGCGCTCGGGGACTTCATCCCAGGTTCTAATCATATTTCGTCCTGCTTCTGGGACTCGATACGGGCCAAGACTTAACATGCCCTCGAAGTAGTGAACATACGGCACAGCCGCATCGTGCCCTGTTTCGCTGCCGGTTACAAGTTTCATATCTTCGCAAATAACTCGCAGCAGCTCCATTTTCCAGCGCCGGCTGTCGCTGCGGGTCATCGGATGGTCGGGATGATAGCATTCACGCCATGGCGAGGCCGTCGTTGTGTCAATGAAACGACAACGATAAGGATGGGTCTTCAGTTCGGCAGGGACGCGCTGCCGGGCGTATTTCGGGGCCTGCTTGTCGCACAGCACGCCGCACGGATACATCTGGCCGTCCTTTCCCTTCACGCGCCATCCTTTGCGCCAGTCGCCGTTCTTATCGAGCATAATGTCCTTCGGCCAGCCGGCCTGGGTCCAGTCTGGGTGCACCCGGCGAAGCTGTTGCTCTACGACCTGCGTGTCCATCAGGTCCTGGTAAATATCGTAACGACTTGTGAGGACACCATCCATCTCGTTCATTGATTTGATAACATCCGGCTGCTCGCGGTGGCTCCACAAGATTCGCTCGATGCCGAGGGATTTCATCTCGCGAATAATGGCAAGAGCATTCTTTTCCCAGCACCAGACGTTCACCGCCCCGACTAATAAATCCACGTCCGGGTTTTCCTTGCATTTCTGCCGTAGCGTTTTGAGCAGACTCGCTTGTTCTGCATAAGAGCGATATTTTTTGCAGATGGCGACGTGCCCGCCTTTGTCAAAGAAGACGTAGCGCAGTTTCCTGGTATATCCGAAGCGTCCTTTTTGTGACTGCCACTGCGGCGTGATGCATAACCGCTTATCGATACGCTGTATGTGAATGGCTCCATCATCAGGTGTCTCGATAATGGCCATATATCCTTGACTGCCGTCTGTCACGCCCCAGAAGGCCATACATATACCGTGGCCGCCGTAAGCTGATAGCCACCTTGTTTTGATCGACTCATCGTCAACAGGGTAAGATATGCCTTCATTCATCGGAACTACCAGATATGTGCCAGGCTCAGTCACAAACGGATGTGGAAAACCCAGTGACCATTTCAGGTCTCCTTCTGCTGAAAACGCCAGGGTAAACTCCGGATTATCTGAGTCCAGCCGAAGTTTCGTTTGGATATCCATGTTCAGTCCGGGCTGATGCCATGTCATTTCAATGCCGTATTCTGTCGTGGCGGTTTTGATTATTTTACCTTTGGTGAGAGATTTTTGTCGCCAGATGTGACCTGTACGCTTATCGGTTACCGACAGGGTTGCATCGTCGGTATGGAGCGTAACTGAAATTGCAGCGTTGCCGACGGTAAGTTTTTTAGACTCAGCCTGACACCAAGAGCACAAAAGTAATCCCGTTAGCAAAATAACCATTCCCGTGAACGGAGTTGTTGCAACCTGCTTCTTGTTCCTGGAAGCGCGTACCATTTTTTTCTCCTGAATCAACCCAGCTTATCTTTTCGAACTGCGCTTGCGGCGAAGCTCATTTTGCTTTTTGGCTTTTTCGATGAGCTCTGTTAGAGAAACGGCGGCTCCACCTTTTGCTTTGGATTCATCGGCAGCAGACATAAAAGCAAAGAGTTCGATGGTCTCTTCCGGCGGCACAGGTGCGTTGCCGGTCTTGAAGAATTTGATGATTTCGTTCACTAAAGGTTCATAGCCGCCGTATCCGCCACTCTGGGCTATGCCCTTTGTACCAAAAACCATCGCACCATAACCGCTCTTGCCTGCCCGCAGACCTCTGAAAGTGCCGATTCGCCCGCCTTTCCAGAGACCAACAACAAATTCGTAATTTTTGGTCTGCACTCGCCTGACAGTCTCACAGCCGGGGCCCATAATGGTAAAGAGGATCTCGACACCATGGATGCCATACCAGTAAAGGTCGGGGTGATGCTCTTCAAGACTGCAAGGACCGAAGGCGTCACAGCCGAGCACCCGTCCGACCTCGTCATTGTCTCTCATGCCGATAATTCCAGGACCAAAACGCAAAGAAGAGCTCGACCAGCACGGCACATTGTTTTCTTTGGCGAGCCGAAATATCTCAATCACATCTGCCAGATTGCCGGCCATAGGCTTGTCGATAAAAACGGGTTTCTTTGCTGCAATTACTGGCCTTACCTGTTCCAAGTGGGGCCGACCATCGACACTTTCCAGCAGAATCCCATCAACCTTTTGGCATAGTTCTTCTATGGTGTCAACAATTTCCACGTCGAATTCTTCGCGCAGTTGGTTGGTGAATTTCTCAACTCGATTGGCGGAAGAAGGAATGTCCGGTGAACCGCCGGAATATCCGACGACAACCTTGCAGCCATAGTTCTTTGCGGGATTGTTGATGAGCCTGGTAAAGGCGGTAACATGGGATGTGTCAAGGCCTATCATACCAAGACGAAAGACCTTTTCCTCGGCTTTGGCCTCAAACGGTAATGTTAGAAGCATAACCACAAAAACTGTCAGCAAAATAGTCCTGTTCATAATTAGCTCTCCATCTTAAGTTAATGTAACGGTCTGGTTGATTTTTCAGATGTATGCAGCCCTATGCTACATGCGCTCTTTTCCAATATGATAAATTTTTACTGTAATACAGGGTGGCACCCTCAAACTTGTTTGGGGGTGGTCCTGCTGGTAAAGCAATTCTACATTCCAAATTCCAAATTCCAAACCGGCCATCCCCAAGCTCCGCTTGAGGCTGCCACCCGCTGGTCGTACTGAGGAATCTTAATCCGTTCACCTTTTCGCAGCGCCGACTGGTGCGCGACAATACCCGGCACCGTGTACGCTAAGGATTCATACACGTCTATCGCCGGTCGGCGGTTGTGAATCAGAGCATCAACAAATTCGTGCGTGAGGAAGGTGTGCGAGCCTTCGTGGCCGCTGTTATGCCGCAACGGTTCGGGCAGCATATCCGTTTTCCACCATTGCGGCTGCTTGTAACGCTCAAATTTCGGCGCCTCTCGAACAAACCCGGCGTCGTCCCTTTCCATCTGCCTGCCGGAGCGTATGATAACCGGGCCGATGCCGTTGGGATGCGCCGTATAAAAACTCATCTTGTCACCTATCCACTGCGCCCGCTCACAGCCGCGGTGGGCGCCCTTCCACCAGATATTGACGCGGAACGCATTGCCGCGGTTTGTTCTGAACATCGCCGAGCCGTTCCAGAACGGATTATTATATGCGTTGTCTTTGAGGATAGGATCGTCATCACCCCAGCCGTGACAGACAACTTCCGTTAATCTTTCACCGGTGACGCCGATTAGTTGAGAAGTACAGTGCGTCGGATAGTGCATCGGCGCTACGCCGTAACGCCAGGTTCGCTTGCCGTTCCAGAAGTAGAGCGATTCGAGGCCGGGATGCTGATACTCGGCCTCGCAGTAATACAGAGAGCCGAATTTGCCCTGCCGGTAAAACTTACGGGCGGAAATCGTGGACTGCTGATAGTGGCCGGTCTCAGCCATCATGTAAGTCAGGCCGTATTTTTTGACAGTATCCAGCAGCAGCTCGGCCTGCTTAATCGTGCCCCAGGCGGCGGGGACGGCTGATATCACGTGCTTGCCGTTTTTCATCGCCTCAATGGTGTGCTGAACGTGAAGCGGGCCATCGGTAAATATAGCTACCGCATCGATGTCTTTGGCGAGCACCAGCTCTTCAAGCGAATTGTAGGCCTTTTGGCAATTATATACCTTTATCAATCGCTTGCGCCTGTCCTCGCGCAGGTCACTTACGGCCTGAACAATACAGTCCGGATGCTCGTGCCACTGAAAGGAGGTCCCAAAACCTCCTCCAACAACACCTATACGGATTTTTTTAGGGGCGGTGTTGACAGCTAACGCGGCCTGTGAAAGCAACATGGTCCCAGCCAGAGCATAACCGCTGCGCTTGAAAAAGTCACGCCGTGAGCAATCCGCCTGTAATTTAGAGCGGTTTCTTTCGGATGGAACAATATTTTCAGCCATATATGCGTACTCCTTCCTGCCAAACTGTAACAGCAGAAGAACTTAGTGCCGTTTCTAATAAAATTGTATAATTTTTACTGTTCTGTCATTCCGGCCTTGAGCCGGAATCCAGAAATAAAGAAAATGGATTCCCGCTTTCGCGGGAATGACAAAATATGACAATTACTTTTTAGAAACAGCATTAATTACTGGTTATTACTACTCACCATTTACCACTCACTATACTTTTATCAGTCGAGTTCCTTTATGTAAATATTGGCAAACTGGATATGGTCGCCGTGGTGCTGCAGGGCGAGAGGGCCGCGTTCGGGTAGTCCTGGAAGCCGGGCCTGGCGAATGACAGTCTTTCCATTTAATACGATGGTAACCTTATCATCAATGACGGTAATCTCGAAGCGGTTCCATTGGCCGACGGGGTTATCTGCATTGAGGATAGGCGTTGCACCCCTTCGTACTTCCGGCGGCATATTCTTGTCCCTGCGGTATCCCCAGATTTCACCCGAGCCGACCGGCCAGTTCCAGATATTGAGCTGGCTTTTCGAGACACCGCGCAGGTAAATGCCGCTGTCACCGGCATCCATCACCGGGACAGTCAACTGCTTACCATTAGCGTCTGTGGCCTCCGAGCCGTCCGGCAAAATTACAGGTACATTTTCAATTTTGGGTTTGTCCGGCAGACGCCAGTCAACAATAAGAGTGAAGTTTCCAAATTCCTCTTCTGTCCAGAGGTTTCTGTCATCCCCGCTCGCTTGGCTTTTGCCATCATAATCCAGAATCCAGTCCTTAGCTGTCCAATGTCCCTTATTGCCGGGGACCTGTTTGAAGCCGCGAAGGTCAAGGCCGTTATACAGTGACCGGAAGCCACGTTCCTTCTGTGCAACCACATCGGCAGGTGGATTGGAGCCGGGCAGCTCGCAAATACGGATATTACGAAAATGGACCAGGCCGCCTTCGGATTCGAGGCAGATATATCCTTTACGCGGATTAGCGTGGAAGGCGCGAGTAACTACCTTTCCGTTGACGGCAAGAGTAACCGTACCGTCGCGACTCTCGAGGCGATAATGGTTCCACTGGCCGGCGGGATTGCATCGCCGCTCGCTGGGCAAAGAGCGCATCCAGCCGTTCGGATGGAGCTTGTCCGGCGTCATCGTTGCACCCTGGATGCCGAACATATCACCATGACTGGTGTAATTCTCAGTATTGCGGCCATCCAGTATCTGCACTTCGATGGAACGTGTGAACGGCTGTCCCGTCACAGGCAAGTCTGCGGAATGAATGAATAAACCTGCGTTGCCGCCCTTTTTCATGTGGCGCCACTCTAATTCCAATATGTAATTTTCATATTGTCTCTCTGTTCGCATAACCCCGGTGGGGACTCCGCTGCAAATAATCATCCCATCGCGTACCGTCCAGGTTTCCGGTGCGCAATTGACATTCACCCAGCCGTCAAGGTTCCTGCCGTTAAACAAAGACACAAAATCCTCATCCAGCTCTTTAATCATAATATTTCGCAGCGTGATTGTGCCGTTGAGGTTCTGAAAGCCAATGTGTCCCTTGAGCGGCCGATTCGCCAGAGGGTCCCCTTTTTTCTGGCGAGCTTTGGTTTCGCGCGATAGGTCAACATCGATTATCTTTTGACTGTTGAGGATAATCTGTACCTGGCTGCCGAGAGCCGTAATTTCCCACGAGTTCCACTGACCGACAGGCCTGGCAGCATCTTTAGCGGCTATCTCGTCATAAATCGAGCCGGTTCGCTGCTGGGGCTGAGAGCTGCCACTATAATAAATCCCGTGGTCAACAACCTGAATCTCCATCCCTTTGTAGGCCGGGTCGCCTTTGAGTGGGAACCGCAGTCCTATACCGCCATTGCTGCCCTTGCTTATCTTAGAGTCGAACTTAAGCACAAAGTCGCCATATTCCTTCGGAGAGACAATCCAGGTGCGCTTATTCAGGCCGTAGAGAATTCCGTCTTCTATCTTCCACGGTGTTCCCTTGACCTTCTGCGCTGTGCGAATATTAGACCAATCACTGACCTTCCAGCCGGCCAGACTATCACCCGGAAATAAAGGCGCGAACCCATCTCCAGCCGCTTGTAAAGCTGTCGTGCTGCCTGTGAGCAGGACATATCCCACGACGCCAATCAGAAAGAAAAAATGTAATCGTTTCATTGTAAAACCTCCTTATAAAAATGTTTGTTAAGTCTTCTGTAAAACTAGGTCTGCACACCTATCTTATTTTACAGATTCTAACAAAATAAAAACGAAACACACGTGTCATTCTGAGCGAAGCGAAGAATCTCATCATTCTCGTGCAAACGAGACCCTTCGCTTCGCTCAGGGTGACAATAGGGTCATTTTGTTAAACACTCTTAATTTCGCTGGTCGGTTATAAGGTCCCCAAAGGGCGCAAGCAGCTCATATTTATTCTGCCAGGTAGTGTACATAATTCCACACGCCTTGGGGGTGTGCTCCAGGGCCTCAAGCCATCCTCTGGGGTTATCAAGAGTATCCCCATCATAATAAGCCCCCGCTAAAGTTTTGAAACCTAAAGACGAGAAGAATTTAAGACTCTCAATGCGTTTATTGTAATACCAGCAGACGATGACTAAGTCCTTGGGTACGTAGTTCCAGGAATTAGTGAAATCGCCATCAACGAGATAGTAGTTGTCGTGAGCATTGTGATTCGGGTCGAGCATGTCGGACCATATAAGAACATCGGCATCCGGGTTTACCTCGCGGATTATCGCGACCTGTTTCGTTACGCAATCGCCGAGTATCTGAGCCATCGTCATTTTACGTTCTTTGCAGGCCCGGCATGCTCCTCCCGCCCTTATCTCGTCCATGCTCAGCAGATACCTGGCTGGCGCAAGGTGCTCGTGTATGAGCCTTGCCTGGTTTTTCCAAATTTCATAGACTTTCGGTTCCGACATGCAGGCAGTAACCTGGCCTCTGTTTATGGCTATACCATGGTAGTAGCTGACTCTAAGACGCTCGCCATTCTTAATCCTGCTGCCTAAAAGTATCTTTATAGCCGGTGGGTCATGATCGAATTTGAAGTTCAGTCTCGGGTCCGTTATCGCAGCGAAATCCTTACCTTCCTCATAAATCATTCCTGTCTTTTCGCTTCTGAGAGTTACAGGCGTCCCGGGTCGTTTTAGGATGTTAAGAAGCCCTACTTCCTCGACCTGGAGGTCATCGACCCAGAAGCGACCTGATTTGCCTCCCCATACGCCCACATAAATTCTGGCTTTGTCGCAGTTGAGACTGTTGAAACCCATAACGACCTTTCGCCAGTTGGTGGTCGATGGGACGGCCGGGTCCCAGGGGGCGAGGTTACGGCCATCGGAGCTTAAGACAGATATACGGAAGGAGCCATAAGGCTCAAGCTGCTCGGTCTTGACCCAGCAGCTTAATCTATAACAACGATACGGCTGTACTTTGAGCTCCTGCATCACTCTTGCATGTCCGTGCTCGTACTTACCGAAGTTCTCGAATCTCAGGGATGCTTCTCCGCTTTTGAAAATCCTTTTGTCCCTAAACGAGACTTCGCCGGGCCTATCGTGGAATCTGTATCCTGTAAGGCGGTTCCCATCATATTCTTCGAACCCGGCGTTTAAAATCTCGACGGCAGGCTCGGGGAGCAGATAAGCCTGACCGTTTTCCACAACAAACAGAGCATCTTTGACGGGAATTCCAGCCGCAAGGTTCCTGTCCTGAGAGAGGATGGAACCTCCATATCCAACAGAAAATATTATCGGGATTATCTCAATGTTGGATTCTTTGCAGATTCGCTTTACCTGCTCAAGCCTTGAGAAGTAATCCTGGGGCCGGCGGTCGAGTCTGTCAAGGCCTGCGGCAAGAACCATACCATTTAGACCGTGCTCAGAGGCGGTTCTGACTATGCTCTTTATATCTGCCACATCGCTATCGCCGCGCAGCGACCTTGAGACATAAACCCAGCGATACGCATAATCTTTGCCTTGACATAGTGAGTTCAGGAAGCTTAGGAACAAGGTGAGTATTAAACATTTCATTACTTTCGCCATTTGTCTCCTCTTATGTAGGGGCAACCCGATGTGGTTGCCCTGGGCAGGCACATAGGCCCGCCCCTACTCGTATAATACTCGAATCGCTTGGCCAATGCCAGCACATTTTGCCAGTCCTTTTTCGTGCCGGAATCCGCTGCCAAGACGAGTGCAGAGGTGGTTTGCCTGGTGTGCAGTGCTGTTGTAAGCTTCGTTTTTAGAGAGCGAGCTATCCTGTACAGGGTTGGGCATTTGTTCTTTTTCGGTGGGCTTTCAGTTAATCAGCTCATCAGCCCCAATGTCGGGTTTTGCGCCGCGGGATTCGCGGTCTATATCATTGCTTACATCGAGCAGCGGTTCGGCCTTGTTGATGGCCTCGGCGGCACGGGTCGTCAGGTGCAGATTTCCCTGCGACGGGCCGGCCAGAGCGGCCGTGAGGTCTTTGGCGAGGTTATTAAGAAACTTGATTTTACTTTCCGACTCGTTCCTGATTGTTGGTCCGCTGAGCAGGTTGTTGGCGACAAGCAAGCCGTCATTGTCAAAGACAAGACGAATCAGCCTGCCCAGCCGACTATCCGGTTCGTGGATAGTATTGTTAAGAATTTTGCAGTCTTTCGTATAGACGGGCACGATCCCGCCTTCTGTAGCTCTGGTGATAAAATTGTTCCTGGCTATACACTGCACACAGTGGTCGCGGATATCCTTGGGCCGGTGGGGATTGCCAAGGCAGATGCCTGCATCACAGTCAATAATAATGTTGCGTTCAACTACGCAATTCTGCGAGTCGTGCCAAAGAAAAACCGCCCCGCGAGCTTCGCGAGTCCTGCCGTTTATACCTATAAAGACGTTATCACTTATTGTCCAGCCTTTGGCGTACATCACGTCAATCCCACCGATGTAGTTCCCGTTGAACGTTTCGGCCGTGTCGGTTTCGTCGTCGGAGAACCGTTTCGGCCGGTCGTTATAAAAAAGGCAGTGTTGTATCCGGCAATTCTTCGGTCGAATCGTTTCACGATTCTTTTCCGGCACCTTGACTCCCTTGACACCCCGCTGCCAGATGTTGTGGATAATACAATTGTATATGGTCAGATTATGAACTCCGGTTTGGGAGTTGATTTTGAAGCCGTTCCACTTGATGTTCTGTATCGTCAAATCAGCAATCGTCACACCCGAGCAACCGGTGATCCAGACCAGCTCTCCGTCTCGACTCTTGGCGCCATCGATGACCACGCGCCGGCGATGTCCGGATGCACCTCGCAGCGATACGTTGTCAGTCTTTATCTCGATAAAATGAGGCAGCATATAATGACCGTCCGCGAGCAAAATGGTTCCCCCCGGTCTTATCTGTTCGAGGGCCCCGATTAGCTCCTGCACGTTCGAGACTTCTATCGTCTGTCCCTGGGGCATTGGCAGAGCGGGGGCCTTTGGGAACCAGGACTGACTGGGCGGATTGATTAGTCCGCTTTGAGCCGGCTGAGGCTGGCGGTCAAGTCTGTCAAGCCCTGCGGCGAGAACCATACCGTTTAGACCGTGTTCAGAGGCGGTTTTAACTATGCCCTTTATATCCGCTACATAGCTGTCTCTATGGAGTGACCTTGAGACATAAACCCAGCGATACGGATAATCTTTGCCCTGAGATAATGAACTGAGAAACGTGAGCAACAATGTAAGGATTAGACATTTTATTGCATTGGCCATTTGTCATATTTCTCCTAATGAAGTATGGACCTGTATGATACTTGAGTTGCCAACTCGATGCCAACATTTTTTGCGAATCCATTAGTTCGCGGAAAACACGGGATGCTCAGTAACACAGAATGCAGACAAATAGTGATTGTCCCAAATTTTCACATTTCTGTCTCTGTGATAGCTCCACTACCTGCTCTCACCTTTTACTACCTACGTTGTTTCGTTTCTTCTGCTTAATCCAGTAGTAGCCCACATCAGAGTCTACACTCAAGCGGATGGGTCCGAATAATCTCTTGTGGATAGGGAATCCACGATACCCAGGTTTCTTTTCGCTTTCTGCTGACGGCGCGAACAAGAAGTTAGAAAGCACAACCCTACGGCCACGATATCCAGGTTTGAACTGCCACAATCCACTGATCTCGACACTATTACCGTCTATCGGATTATACATATACTTATATGTCTGGTCCGACTTCAACTCCAGCAAATGGGTACCATCTTCGTATATTCCTGTGCGCAGACGATATGTGATTTTTGGAAACACTTCGTAGCTGCCCGCATAGCTACCTATCATGTCGGACGACTTGACATCCGGCAATGAATAGAGAATCAAAAGGAACAAGACACCTTCGAGCATAAATAGAATGGCAGCCAACAGTGTCACAATCACTACAATCGTAGCCTTTTTCATTTATCCTCCTTTTTCTCGATACATTGGGCATGGCTTTCTAATTCACATAATACCCGAATTGGGTGCGTGATGCCAATATATTTTGCGAATCCTGCTTGGGCATACGTTTGATTTTTCACTTGACTTATAGAAGTTAGCTGTTAAATTGGACGCAAAAGTTGGCGGTCTCGTAAGGCTGTCCATATCAATCACCTGTGCCTGCGTAACCTGTGCAGGCAACCGCAGGTGCAGGCAAAAACCTGATTTTATGTACGGGCGACCCCAGGTGGTCGCCCTGGGACCGGCACATAGGCTGGCCCCTACAAAAGATGAGAAGGGAGATATTATCATGTCTATTGACCGTCGTACTTTTCTCAAAGGCTCCATAGCCTCAGGTCTGACCCTGGCGGCTCCGACTATCCTCACGGCCCAGGCCGGCAGGAAATATCGAACCGCCCTTATCGGCAGTGGGTGGTGGGGTATGAACATCGGCCGGACTGCAGTGCAGTCGGGCCAGTGCAAAATCGTCGCTATGTGTGATGTTGACAGCAATCAACTGGACCCTGCCGTCAGAGAGATAGAAAAACTCACCGGCGATAAACCAAAAAAGTGTAAGGACTACCGCGAGCTGCTTGAAAAGGAAAAACCGGATATTGCAATCGTGGCTACGCCTGACCACTGGCATCCGCTGATTACCATTGCAGCGGTTAAAGCAGGGGCACACGTTTACGTTGAAAAACCCATCGGCCACACAATCAAGGAGGGCCGGGCGATGGTCAACGCTGCCCGTGCCGCTGACCGGGTCGTTCAGGTCGGGACACATCGGCGAATATCGCCACACAACGTTTCCGGTATGAAGTTCCTCAGAGATGGAGGAGCAGGCAAAATCGGTATGATAAGGGCTTTCGTCCTCTATGGAGGCGGCCCGGAAAAACCACAAAAAAACGTTGAGCCGCCGAAGGGGCTGGACTGGGATATGTGGTGTGGGCCAGGGCCGATGCGTCCCTTTAACACGAAAATCCATCCAAAGGGCTTCCGCCAGTTCCTCGATTACGGCAACGGAACACTCGGTGACTGGGGGGTGCACTGGGTGGACCAAATCCTCTGGATAATGGAAGAGAAATGGCCCAAGACTGTGTACTCCAGCGGTGGACGTCCCATCAAAGGCCCGCCGGTCAATGATGAACGGGGCCAGACTACCGATGCCCCTGACCATCAGGTCGCCAGTTATGAATTCGAGAGCTTCACGGCTGTCTGGGAACATCGCCAGTTCGCTGCAAATAACGCAGAGAAAGGTGAAAACGTCGGCTGCTACTTCTACGGTACCAAGGGCACCTTCCACATGGCCTGGCAGGACGGCTGGACATTTTACCCAGCCGGCAGAGGACAAAAGGTCATTCATGAGGAACCCCAGCTTAATCAACCGGACAGCCAGAACATCAAAGAGCTGTGGGCTGACTTCCTCAAGTGCATCAAGAGTCGCTCGCGTCCGGTCTGTGATATCGAATTAATCCACCGCTCGACAAATATGAGTCTGCTTGGTATGCTCTCGCTGAAGCTCGGCCGCAGTGTCCAGTGGGATGGAGAAAAGGAAGAAGTCATCGGTGACTATGAGGCCAATAAGCTACTGTCTCGCAAGTATCGAAAGCCGTGGGTCTATCCGAAAATATAATTACGTAGCTTGACGCTTAGGGCTTCTAACAAAATAAGTATTCGCTCTTGTTGTCATTCTAAGCGCAAGCGAATAATTTTTAGGAGGCAATTAAAAATGAAATCGGTAAAACTGATCTGTCTGTTTTTGACGCTAATATTCATCGCTGGTGGCTGTGAGATGAAAGAGCCTGAGTTGTCCCGGCAAGCTAAACCTATTGTCATTGAAAGTCTGGCTAAATCTTCTGAACCAACCAAATCAATACACCAGGCGGCTGCGGACGGCGATTTTGTCGAGGTCCAGTTACACATTTTGAAAGGAGCTGATGTAAACACAAAGGACAGGCGTGGCCGAACACCTTTGCGTCTCGCGGCTGAGAAAGGTCATAAATATGTTGCAGAACTGCTCATTGCCGGTGGTGCCGATGTTAACGCAAAGGATTTTTATGGCTGCTCTCCCTTATTCGATGCAATCCGTGCAGGCAGCAAAGGTGTGGTCGAGCTGCTCATTGCCAAGGGCGCTGATGTCAATACGAAAAGCAGTGCCGGCCGGCCAGTTCTACACTGCGCTGTCGATGCCGGATTTAAGGATATGGCAGAATTGCTTATCGACGGAGGTGCTGATATCAACTCAAGGGATAAATCGGACCTGACGGCTCTGCACGTCGTGGCCGAGAAGGGCTACAAAGATATTGCTGAATACCTCATCTCAAAAGGTGCCGGTGTCAACGCAAAGGATGAGAATGGCTGGACGCCGCTGCATTTCGCACTTGTTCATAGCCACTGCGATGTGGCCGAACTGCTTATTGACAAAGGCACCAATGTCAATACAAAGGACAAGTACAACCAGACGCCACTGCACCTCGCTGCTGCTCACGGGCACAAGGATGTGGCCGAACGCCTTATCGCCAGGGGTGCCAATGTCAACGCAAAAACAGAGGACGGCGAAACGCCTCTGCGCTGGGCGAAAGAGCAAGGATATAACGAAATCGTCGAACTGTTACGCAGGCACCAGGCTAAAGAATGACGAACGCAGCTTGAAAACGCTGCGGTGCTAACAATTCGGAAGAAATGTGTCAATGCGGCACCCCCCAAAAATTAAGTCAGTAATAAACTTTTATTGTGGTTTGGCGTATGAACTGATATAATATTTGTTTGGTTACGAGCGAGTTATCCTGCTCTTTTGGAATTGGATGTAAATGTAATTAGCAGGATTGCTACGAGTTTTCAGCTTATAATGTAATTTCTAACAAGTTTTTATTAAATTTTAAGGAATCCTCAAAAGTCCTATATGTAGTGGTTTCCAAGCTTTGAAACACTATATATATATTTTATTGTTGGTTTTTAGAGTAATATTTGCGTTCTCAGTTTGTTTTATTTTAAATTTGCATTGACACACGAGAATAGTTAAGTTATAATTAAACTCCTACTATTCATATGACGAATAAGGACGTGATAGATTTTAGTGATGATCCTCTCGTTAAGGGACCATGTGCTATTGTAAGTTATGCACGACGGTCAAGCGGCGTCAGGCCAGCAAAGGATTTTATTGAAGATTTGGGAATGCTAGATCAAGCAAAGCTGGCGAAATCTTTTCGTTACATTGCATGTGTTGGGAGAATTAACAATACAGAAAGGTTCAGGAAGCTGCGTGGGAAAATATACGAATTCAAGGTTCATCCTAAAATTCGTATTTTGTGCTTTCAGTTAGGAAAAACTTGGTTACTTACGCACGGCTTTAACAAAGAAACTGGTGATACACCACAAAGACAAATTGATCGTGCAGATAATATAATGAATGAACATATGAAATTATTAGAGCACAAGAAAGAGTAAGGTATATATATGGCAAAGACCTTCATACAAAAACTTCTGTCCGACGAAGAAGGTAGAAAGCTTTACTTTCGTGAGGACTTGATATTCGAGATTACAGAAGAAATCTGCAAAGTCATGGAAGAGAAGGGGATTAGCAAAGCAGAACTATCGAGACTGGCGGGCGTAAGTAAAAGCAATATAACGCAACTCCTGAGTGGCGACCACAATATGCGGCTTACAACCGTAGCTGATCTTCTGTATGCACTTGATTCAAAGATGGCGGTGTCCGCTGTTCCACTTGATATAGATAGCATACTCGAAAGCATTACCTTTAGTCAATGGACTCCAGCAGTAGATCTCACAATAACACAATCTGAATATCAAGAGATTGATGAAGAGGCACAAAAAGAGTTATCTCAGGCAGCTTAGATCATGGCAAAAAAAAAGGTAAAAACCAAGGTTCAAAAAAAGGAAAACAAGGTCGCTGCTGGTCTGTTGGTTTCTGAACGAGTACAGTTAAAGGATGTTCGGTTAATAAGCTGCAAATGTGATCAAACGCCGGTAGCCACATTGGGTAAAAAAGCGTATGATATTAACTATTCAACTGAAGTGCAGGTTGACAAGAAAAATGGCTACGTTATTGTTACAGCGAAATTCCATTTTGAAGCTTTTACTGAAAGTAAAACAAAGAAGCCAGTTATTTTTATCGACGCTACTTTTCTTTTAGCTTATAAAATAGAAAACTTTGAAGGGCTAACTCAAAAGGGATTTGAGCAATTTGCAAAGTTAAATGGAATTTATAATGCTTGGCCATACTGGCGTGAATTTGTACAAAATACTGTTACTCGAATGGGATTACCGTCGCTTTCCATCCCTGTTTTCAGAATTGTACAATCAACAACGAAGAAAAGCATTGGGAAGAAAAGAGTGCGAAAAAAAACAACTACGAGAACTATCCCCCAAAAGTAAGGTTTTTGAAAAGTGAATATGGGGGCGAACGGCTTCGACCGGATGGCGGACGGACAAGCTGCATGCCCAGGACGCCGGTTGGCCTGGCTAATCATCCGGCAACAAATTTTAAGCGACAACTCACAGTTGCGCATGGCTGCCTAATTTGGCGGCCCGTCCTGCCTGACTTTGCCTGTGGGTCTGGTAAGGGCGTCAAACAGCAGGCTGGCCGAGTCGGTTGTTCGGGCCGGCAAGGCGAGACCTTTCCGAAATAGCTGAGTTAAGAGCCTGTCGTTTTGGCGCTTAACAAGGCGAAAAAACAATAAAGCGACTAAGCATGTAGACGCTTGCCTTGAAACATCTCGGGACGGGGGTTCGAATCCCCCCGCCTCCATTCGACTCGCTTCACTCGCTCATAGCAGGCCATTCATAATGAATAAAATCTCGACTCTGCAATATGTCCCAATGGTATGATTGTGCGAGACGAATGTCCTGAGCAAGTGACCGAAGGGAACGCGTCGAAGGGCTTTTAGGATTGTATTCGAAGTTATTCCTGAACAGAAAAATGTGGCTCGAATCCACTTGCAACAAATACCATAGTTGGAAAGTAAATTACGTGCTCAAAACACGAATAATGCTGCTGCCATTCTTGCCCCACACCTGGGACACACTCTGATTGCAAAGTTGTTCCGCGACACGTGGTAACTTATAAGAGCACTTCGGACAGACACATTGTCCGCCGGCCCAGGCGGCAGACGAACTACGCTTCCGTTCTTGCTCTCGAACAGCGCTGCCTGGTGGTACTGCATTATTAACTTTTAGCATAGAATCAACTCCACTTTCTTAACCCGTAAAAATTTTACTCAACTTAGCTCTGACATTATTAACCGTACCTTGTTCCCCTTTCTTTCCTGTATAGTCGCAGTTGCTTTAACAAAATCGGCTTCGCAGGGCCTTTATCCGGCTTCCTATTCCTTTTAGCTTTTCCTGATTTTTCGAAAACACTACGAACTGCTAATTTCAATTCATTCTGGTTAAAGGATTTTAGGTGATAGTAATACACGTCTTGCTCTCGCACCTTGGTTTCTAACTCCAGAGTATTCCGATCCGTGGTCACAATTATTGGGAGGGTCGGGTTGTTAATTGTTTTCATAAGTGGGATCGCCTCGTAGCTGTTCATCTCGGGGAGATTGACATCTATAATTATACAATGAAAGTTTACAGTCTGGACCTTTTCGAGCGCCTCGGCAACGGATTCGACTATTTCCAGTTGGTAGTCTTCACGCTCAAAGTGAAAAAGAAGGAACAAATCCCGCGCGGTCTCAGGATCAGGTTCAACTATTAAGACTCTTTTAGCCATATTTACAAGCTCCAATCACCTCACAAGACTTACTTACAATTTGCGTGCCAATTGGCTGCTCTAAAATAAAAAGCCACTTAGGAATTCTCCTAAGTGGCTTGCTACAAAGACGTTACCTTTTGTTATACTTCTATGAATACTCTACATTTCCCTACGTTGTTCTATGTGGTCTCCTGAAAAATGGGGTAAAACCCCCCATCGATAGGAATTTTGCCCCCGGCTGCTTCTAATCGATTCCATATTTCTTCAGCTTCAACCGGAGAGTTTTGCGATCTATTCCCAATGCCCCGGAGGTCTTGCCTATATGCCCGTCAAACATCTTAAGTATCCTGATGATGTGTTCTCTTTCGGCATCAGCAAGGGACTTAACTTCATCAGCATCGGAGCTCGAAGTTGTTTTACCCTCCAGTTCATAGTACCATAAATCAGTAGGCTCTATTACACCGCTTCTGGCCAATACAACTGCTCGTTCAATAACGTTCTCTAACTCTCTTACGTTTCCCGGCCAGTCGTATTCAGTTAGTACGCTCATGGCTTGATCAGAGATAGCAGCTACGCTCTTCTCTCTCTTTTTATTATACTTCTCCAAGAAATGGTTTGCTAATAGAGGAATATCTTCTCTTCTCTCCCGTAAAGGAGGCAAAACAATCGGAACGACACTCAGGCGATAAAACAGATCCTCTCGAAAAGTTTGCTCCTTTAGGCATTTTAGCAGGTCTTTGTTAGTGGCGGCAATAATGCGGACATCCACTTTGATAACCTGTAAACTTCCGACTCTTGTAACCTCTTTTTCCTGGAGCACTCGAAGCAATTTCGTCTGAATATTCATACTAATATTTCCGATCTCGTCCAGGAAGACTGTTCCCTCATTTGCCACCTCAAAGCGCCCATATTTAGTTTCAGTCGCACCAGTAAAAGAACCTTTAACATGCCCGAACAATTCACTTTCAAAAAGACTTTCCGCTAAACCGCCACAATCTATCACTATAAATGGCTTATCCCTTCTACTGCTTTGGCTGTGGATAGCCCTGGCTATGAGTTCCTTGCCCGTACCGGTCTCCCCGGAAATAAGCACTGTGCTATCAGTTGGTGCTACCTTTCGCACCAACTCTTCAACCTCCCGCATCGATGCACCTTGACCAACGATTACCTCTGCCCCAAATCTGTCCTTTAACTCAGCCCGGAGTAAAACATTCTCCAGCGAAAGCCTTCTCTTCTCCAATGCCCGCCCGACTATCGTCCTCAGGCTGATGGGCGTGAAAGGTTTGGGAATAAAATCATAAGCCCCTGATTTCATGGCTTCCACGGCGGATTCTATGGTTGCATACCCGGTAATGACGACTACCACAATTTCCGGGTCTTTCTCTTTTATCTTTTTCAGGACTTCCATACCACTCAAGCCGGGCATTTTCAGGTCGAGGATGACAAGGTCAACGGATTCTTTTTCCAATATGGCCAGCGCTGTCGAACCATCCTCGGCTACTTTTACTCTGTTTTCGTCCTGTGAGAGCGCTTGTTGGCACGAATCCCGCATGGTTTCCTCATCGTCGACGACTAAGATATTAGCTTGGCTACACATTTAGTTCTCCTTTTGCATTAGAGGTAATCTAATGATGAAGGTGGTTCCCTTGGTCGGTTCACTTTTCACTTCTATGGTACCTTTATGCCTGGCAATGATTCCATGGCTTACTGCCAAACCAAGCCCGGTGCCGCGGCCTACTTCCTTGGTGGAGAAGAACGGATTAAATATTTTCTCGTGATTTCCCGGTGGGATACCGCAACCCGTATCGGCGAACTCGATTTCGATATATTCATTGTCAGGTGCCATTCTGGTTGTAACCGTTAGCTCTCCCTTTCCTTCCATGGCCTCGGCAGCATTCAGGACGATATTCGTGAACACCTGTTGTATCTGACCAACATCCATCAATAACTTTGGAAGAATAGGACAAATGACTTTGGTTATTTTAACATTTTGAAATAATGCCTGATTTTCAACTATACTTAATGTTCGCTCTAAGGTCTGATTTACGTCTGACTCCTCAACCTTCAGCTCAGTTTGACGAGCAAAATCCAGCAATCCCTTCACGATATCCTTACCCCGTGAGGCTTCCGCCACAGCTTTTTGAAGATTCTTACGCAGGACATCTGTGTCATCCGGCGCCGCATCGACGGACTTTTCTTCCAAATCCTCTAAAGCCAAATGAGTGTACATCAAAACAGCTCCAAGTGGATTGTTAATTTCATGGGCAACCCCCGCAGCCAATTGTCCCAACGTAGCCAGCCTTTCCGATTTCATTATTTGTTGACTGGTGTATTCTTTTAACTTGTCGTCCCTTTCTTTTAGCGAAGAGGCCATAAAGTCGAATGTCTTGGCAAGTTGCGCTATCTCGTCTCTTCGAGTACTCTTAATCCGGTAATCAAAATTACCCTTTGCCCACTGATGGGACGCAGATACTAAACGCTTAATCGGCTGCAACACACTCTGGGCCAGGAAGCTGGAAACAATGAGAGCTATAATCATCCCGGCAAACATTATCCCCAAAAACATTGCAATAGCTCTCTTTCGCATATCCATAAATTTTTCTTCCAGAATCCCTGTATAGAGAATACCAATTATTTTCCCTTTGATATCCTTTATTGGTTCATAGGCGGCTACATACCAGTTATTCACCACAAATGCCCTGTGTATCCAAGGTACCCCTTTTACCAGCACTTGCTCGTATACTTCTTCAGATACGCGTGTCCCAATCGCACGGATTCCATCCTCTCCCCTAACATTGGTTGAGATGCGCAGGTCCCCTTGAAAGATAGTTGCCGTGCCAATATCCTTTCCTTTATATTTGACTTCCTGATATACTATCTCTTTGACCCTGTCAACGATCTTATAGTTCCGATTAAGTAAACTACCGCCATATAATACACCAATCAAGCTACCATCATATCCGAAAACAGGTACAGCGGCTTTTATGCACATTGCTGAAGTCTGCTCAGTTTCCAAGCTTGGCTTTGCTTTTGGAGTAGGGATAAATTTTATATGCGCTTGCTCAGATAGCTCTGTTCCTTCTTTTATGAGCTCCTCCCTCGGCACTATTTGTGTCGCAGCAATTACTTCGCCGTCCGACAATACACGACTTACAAGCTCATCATGTGCTTGATCGTCACCGTTGACAGATGGATTTCGTGGCCTGATGATGACCCGCCCATTTCCATCCGTAAGGGTTAATATATCTAAGGATTCCCTCTTCCTTATCTCCTCCAGTTCCCTTTTTAACACTTCTATATCTATATCTTTCTCTAAAAGAGCATCCTTTATAAAGAATCTCTGGGCAGTAATATCCAATAGTGCTTTAACTTTTTGAATTTCATCTTGATATATGTGCCTGGCAGCATTCAGGTCAGTTCTCACTCTGTCCTGAGCCTGACTGATTATACCTGTGCCGATTAATTGCATAGCTACTAAGGTAGCGACTAAACCGCATATAATAATCACTGCCAGAAAACTTATGACCAGCTTTGTCCTTAATGAGATTTGCATCATTTTGTCCAAAACTTCTGAGTTTGTCTAAAATTTAGGCCTCTTAAAAAGCACTGCAACCAAAGTTTTAAGTGCCTAAAGTGCCTAAAATGTAAAGTGCCTAAAGTTAGAAAAAAGAGTATCGAATGTTGAATGCTGAATAGTAAACTTCTCCGCAGGACACCTTGCGGTGGAAGTTCGATATTCCTTGTTCGATATTCATTATTCATTCTTTTCACTTTAGCTCACTTTAGTTCACTTTGGCTTACTCGAATTCCGTGTCAGTCCTGGGGACTCCTGATTTTATTATATTACTAAAATTGCAGGTACATGCAAGATAATACACGACTGAATCCGCGCCAAAGTTTGCGTCATCCGGCGCTCCGTCTGGCACCGGAATGGTTATTAAACTACACAATTGCAACAGCCGATAGCGCTTTGCATGTTCAAGGCTTTGAATGTTTGGTGTTCCTCCATACATAAGCCGATACTTAACTTAGGTTGGAGCTTTTTGATTGTATCAATGAGGTGCCTGTAAACTTCGATTCGAAGTTTAAGGGGGAACCGAATACGGCCATCGTTAGATTTCACTTTTTCAAGTCGATTTGAGATAGGATTTGTCTTGCCTAACTTTCGTTCGGTAAGTTTGAGTGCTGCGGAGTAGCTGCAAATCTGGCCGAGCGTAATCCGCTCGAGTGGTATCGACATTAAAAGATTCTCTATGAAGCTGGCGTATATTTTTTGCCAACTTTCGACAGGAATAATCGGCATAATCACAGCCCGTAAGGTGTAACCTGCGTCCGCACATTTTTGCATGGCGGCGACCCTCTCGCTGGGTGAGGGCACGTTTCGCTCAAAAGCGGATGAGACTTCCGGCGGATTCAAACTCCAGGAAAGAATCGTATGCTGTTGATGGTCGAGGTCCAGCAGATTTTCGACATTGGTGCTTTTGGTCAATAAGATTAACCTCGCATGTTTTTGTCGAGCGAAAAAAGGAATCATTACGCGAGAATAGCCGGTAAGAGTATCAAGGGCCAAACCATCTTGGAGTTTGCCTAAATAGAAAGCAGCAGGTTCGGTTAGCTGCGAAGCAACTCTGTCAATCTGATTCAGTAATTCCGGTAGATTCAAAAAGACTTTTATCGTAGGTGAGTATTTTACACCGGGTGTGCCTGCCAGATAGCAATACTGGCAATCGTATGGACAAAAACCGTATGGCGAAAAATGCCAATAATTCGGGCAGGTGTTATCATCTTCATCGCTGTAGCGCAGGGCACTTTTATGTACTCCAAAGACCAATGTTCTTTTACCTCGGTAATGAAGTTCCAGAAGGTCCAATCTGCCAAGCTCGACACGGTTGTGTGGCAGGTCGAATTTTTCAATAACCTGAGCTTTTGGATACACAGCACAAATTGCTTTTACCAGCTCCTGTTGCTGTTTGGTTTGAAAGCTGCCTTTAGTTATTATAATTTTATCAGGATTGAAATACGGAGCTGTTTTAGGTTGATATCTTAGAGATGATTTTTCAAATAAAGATGATCCGGGCATAGTTAAACTTTTCCATCCCATTCATATAGGCGGTTCAGAAATGATTCTCTGAGTATAAGCATTGTTATGATACTAACCCAAGCACCCAATTTTGCCAACTGAGAAGTAATTCTTACAATCTGATTCAGGATTTCGGGTAGATTCAAGAAGATTTTCACCGCGTTTGAAATTGGGTTTGATTGGGTTTGTTTTTTTGGGCCTGAGGGCGGTATCATTTTCATAATCCTTTGTGATAAAGACGTTTGCGTTCATTTTGGGCTTTTCGGAAATTGGGTTTGAATTGGGTTTGTTTTTTCGGACTGAAAAATCATCTTTTTCTCTGTAATCCTTTGTTAAAGTTAAGTTTACGTTCATTTTGGCTTTTCGGGAATTGGGTTTGATTGGGTTTGAATTGGGTTTGTTTTCACCAAGTGTCCGATTGGATTTATTTTCATAATGCGTTCTATTATATGGATTTACATTCATTTGACTTTTCAATAATTGGGTTTGTTTTGCATAAAAAGGAGCTGATTTGTAGAGGGTTCTCGACAGATGTAGAGGTGCCGTTGGCAGACCACAGACAACAGACACAAGACTCAAGACAAAAGATAACAGACTGCAGACAGCAGACTAAAGACACAAGACCAAAGACTATGGATGATGAATGATTCATAATAGACTCAAAACTCAAGACGAAAGACTAATGGTTAATTTGACTGGGCTTTTTGGCGTGTATCTGCTGATACGAAAACGTGCGGTTCTCCGCTATATCTATCGCCTACTGGCGGTTTATGTTAGCCTTCTGGCTAACATAGGTGTATTATACCAAATTTTGAGTTTGATTTCAAGTAGATTTTTAATAAATGTCCGAGACACGGCACTGTATTCTGGACGCTCGTTAGTGAGGAGTGAGCTAAAGCAAACTAAAGTGCCTAAAGCGCCTAAAGTGAACTAAAGTGCCGGTGAAGGGGAAGGTTAGGCTGTTCAAGGTTGTCGCTTAAATGAGTTTTACCGGGAAAGAGATAAGCAACTTAGATGCAATTAGTTTATCGAATTGCCCAAAATTAAGTGATAATCCAAGGATTAAAACGGTTGAGTACACCGTTTTCTTTTCAATTCCGCACAGACAACAGCCTTGCCGGGCTGTACTGGTTTACTTGTTATCGATTTTTCTTAAGAGCCGAGAGTCTATATATTCAAACTCATCTCCAGAAATAGGCAGCAGGGGATTTAGTCCAATGGATAACGCCATGAGGTGAACTTTTACCCCTCTACGCATCACTTCCTTGATAAGTGGTATATAATCACCATCACAGGATATCAAATAAACCGCATCAAGCATTTGGAGAGAGGCGTAATGCAGCATATCTATAGTGATACTAATATCAACAATTCTGCTTTTAACTGATTTCTTTTTCTTTTTGAATATGTGAGGAACGATATGTCCTTTGAAATTTTCGTGGTGAGTCCCTCCCCCATATCTACCCCCACCACCTCCAACCGGTGGACCTTGGTAATGATATTCTATTTTTTTAATATCTTCACTTAAGGAAAGTATTTTGTCTTCGGTTGCCTGGGCAGAAGTGTAATAGTTTACCCGGATAATGTTTCCGACATTCGCTCTTATTACATCTCTGTGCCAGACATAAACGTCTTTTTCGTGCTTTATCTTATTGAGAGGTTGATATTCTTGTTCAAGCATATCCTGATAGCGAAGTACAAGATTTTCACCATCTATAAAGAACATTACCCGTTCATACATTGCCAATTACCTCCACTTTAATTTTAATTGCTCGCCTTAAATTTCATTTCACCATTCTAACAATTGACAGTCTTAATTCAATGGATAGTTTCGGCCAGATAGTGTCATATTGGCGGCTTAAAATCAGGGTCCTTACGTACCTGTTTCCCTATAAGTTTCCACTCTATACGCGTTAAATATTTCACGGCCTGAACTGCTAAGAAAACAACTCCTATGCTAATAAAGCCATATTTCAAAGATGTGACGAATAGCAATATCTGCCCTAATACTAATGATATAAGCCCGACCAATCCGGCTATTCGATTTGTCAAAATGGGCATACCGTAAAAAGAGGCAGAACTGTAGCCTATATTGAAATCAATAAAAGAGTTTTTATAAATCCACACAAAGCAACCAAAAGTTATAAGTCCAACCTTTGTGTCTGACAGAAAAGATAATACCAATCCAGCAATTAGCAAACACCAATATAGTATAAGTTGACAGTCAATGAGTAGGCGTCGCAAAGTTGAGCCAAGGCGGTTGTATATCTCTGAAGGGTGAGGATAAACGAATCTTAATAAAACAAAAGCTATACAAACGAAACCACATCCCATAAATTCTTTCATAGTCCCAATCCCGCTTCATAAGTACCCATTATATCGCCGCACCATTTTAACGATTGCCGCAAAACTGTCCAAATTACTTGATTAGCTCCTTTTTGTTTTTGTAGTTTATAAGTTTTTCGCTTTGTGGTCAATATTTCTTGACAGAGCAGAATTTTTTTGTATTTTATATGAGTACAACAGCGGCTGGGATTACTCTGAATTACGAGAAGTTCGGGATGTTATACGGAAACCATATATACATGGTTATAAATTTGGAATAGAAATATGGGTGAATATACAGATTTTCCGAGAGACTTTATTGATCGTTCAAAAGCGAATGTCGAGAATTATATTGGAGAATATGAAATAACTAATTTAATCAATAATTGTCTTGGATTAGTAATTATTCCCCAGCAAATATTGGCCAGGAATATCCCAGAATACGAATTTGATGACAACGATAAATCCTACGGCATCACGCGGAGTAATATTACTCATTCTGACGATGGTTATGCCTTGACGCAAGTAATGCGTCACATTAGGAATGGATTATCTCACGGTAGGATTGAACAAAGAGTGAATGGTGATAAAATTAGTGGCCTCAAAATACACGATAAATTAACTGATTCTTCTCCCGAAAATTTTTCGATTGAATTTACTGTTGAAGAATTTAAATGTTTTGCTTTTTCGCTGTCAAGTAAATTGATTGAGCAGTGAATTATAACATGTCAGGGAAATAATTCGGGACGTTTATATTTTTATGCTTCGTTCATGAGCAGTAGGTCGTGCAAAGAAGAAAAAGCAGGCTGAAGCTGTAAATAAACAAAAGTAAAAGAACTGAATAAGGTAACATAAATACGTAAACGTCCCTATTAAACTCACGAAATTCCTGGAGGACACAATGAACTGGGAGTACAAAGTGATTAGATGGCCCTTCTGTGACTTCTACAATGAATGGAGTAAAAGTGATGAGCCGGAGACCCTCATGAATCAATTGGGGAAGGAAGGATGGGAGCTTGTATCAATATTAGATGCGGGTCAGAACTCTAATGCCACTCTTTCTAAAGTAATAGCGGCAATTTTTAAGCGCCATCTTTAAACTAAAGAAACTAGGGACTGCCATTCGTGACTGTCCCCAGTATTCCTAAATTGCTAACAGAAAGTGTTGTATATATTATGTTAAATGGCATGAATAGCGAAAGTTGTGGCCTAACTCGGCGGTCTCGCGCTGAGAACGCCGAGTTCGTTATTGCGTACGTCAGGGCGCTCGGCCTTTCGCCGCAGCCACAGTCGCGCCTCATGCGGATGCACCGTGTCCTCACGCGAGCAGGCGGCATCATCTCGCCGGAAGACCAGGAATTCGAGACGGCGCTAGAAGCCGAACGCGATTTCCAGGTTCTCGCATTTGTGTTTGATCAAGCCGAGGCGCACTCCACCGACGCCGAGTTCCAACGTTTGGTGAAGAACGCACTAAAAGATTCGCTGCTACAGAATGAAGATCGCGGCCAGTCCAAAGGACGCGATGCACAATTTGAGCTCTTTGTGGCTGCTATCTGCCAAAGTGCTGGCATGCTTCCCGTGTCTCGCGAGGAACCAGACGTCACATGCCACGTCGACGCTATTAAGTTCGGCATTGCTGCGAAACGGATCAAGAAAGTTACCAAACTCGAAAAACACGTACGCAAGGCTGCTGATCAGATCAAAAAAGCAAGGCTTCCAGGGATCATCGCGATAGACACTTGTGTAGCACTCAACCGAGACAATGAACGGATCACGGCGCAAATTCCAGACGAACAGTTTGGACCCCTTTACAAACAACCTCTCAAACACTTCATGGATGACTTCCACGACAACATTCAGGACTGGGTCCGCGGAAAGGGTGTACGTGGCCTCGTGATCCACGATCAACAAGTCAGGTTTCAACCAAACGGAGAATGGTCGCTTGTAGGAATGACAATGTGCGTAAACACCGCGCGCGAGAATCATCGACACAATCGAGAATTCGACATGTTCCAAGAACGGTATACGACGGGACTACCAAACGTCGAGCACTTATAGGTGCTCGGGAATATTAAGGACGTTTACCCATTTGAGGAATTAAATGGGTACGGTATATTTTTCGATGAGTTGTGCTTGATAATGATAGTAGCGTAGAGCGTGGCTTGTCCCGCCTTCAAGAATGTCACGTGCTTTGATCGGTGGGCTAAAGCCCACCCTACATTACTGGGGAGCTTTGGGACGCAGAGGACGGCTGGAATTAAGTATGGTGTCCCCGTAATTAGTAAGTCGTTTCCAAGGGATTACTTATGGACTTTGGGCAAAGGGGTGTTATACTGAGGCTCGGAGAGGTAAGGAGTTTTATACGGAAACCATATAAACATGGTTCGGAGAAATCAAAATGGACACAAAAAGCACTAATGACAATGAAAAACAATGCAAACCAACAAGGCCCGTGCTGTTACTTTGGATTATTCCATTACTACTTCTAATTCTCTTGACTGGAATTACTCTTATTGGAGTATATCTTGTAGAGAAATATTGCAGTAGCTTGACATCTCAAATGATAGGTTTAGGAACGCTGGTAACGGTTATGGTGGCCATTTCACTTTTAGTAGGTATTTTGAGAGTTTATTATTCTATACGCTATATGCAGATTCCTGCATGGCGTTGGATTGCATGTGGGTTCAAAGGTGAACCTGGCTATCCACATTTGCCTTGGTTAAGAAAGTCCGAAATAGCTAAGGCAAAAAGTATGATAAATAAAAGACAACGAGCTTGCATGTGGTTAGGCAACATTTGCTCTGTTGTTGGTACAATTCTTATCATAAATGGTGTGGTATGGCGTTGGATATTTACTATAAGAGGTGAACGCAATGTAGGTAGAATTCCGTCTAAGTTATTATTGGCGGGAGCTTTCATTCTTATTGCAGTCTCTGTATTATCAGGATCAGTAGGCCAACTGGTAAGAACAATGGGGCAAAAAAGGATAAGGGACATCCATGAGTAGGGGAATTAAAGGGGTGCGGTACATTTTTCGATGAGTTGTGCTTGATAATGATAGGTTTTGATAAAGGACAGCGGCTGGGCTGAATTACTGCGGAGCTTTGGGACGCAGAGATCGGCTGGAATTAAGTATGGTGTCCCCGGAATTAGTAAGTCGTTTTCAAGGGATTACTTATGGACTTTGGGCAAAGGGGTGTTATACTGACACTCGGAGAGGTAAGAAGTCTTATATGGAAACCATATAAACGTAGTTATGCTAAAACCATATAATCGGCAATTAGTCAAGGGAGGCTATTATGAGAAAAACAAGACTATTTGTGACTATATTAGTGATGTCGACACTCATAGCGTCGCTCATTGGGTGCTCCAAGACAGAGAACGAGAAACAGCAAACCTCTACCTCTGCTGCGCAGTCCGCTGCTCCAGCCGAGCATGATGTTGTCTCAACCGTCCGCGAGTTTCTCAAGGCAATTGATGGCGGCGATTATGATCGTGCCATCGAATTGGGTACTCCCAACGAATTCAAACGGGAAGGTCTTTCTAAGGTTAACGAGGCCTTTCATTTAGATAAAGCAGAGATTATTGAGGCGTATGTTGGCAACGTAAATGCCGCAGTACTGACAAATTCCATTCCCGGGCCTTCAGGTACAGTTCAATTTGGTCATTCTTTGGTGAAGAAGGATGAGCGTTGGCTTATCCGTGATGTGGATATGCTACCAAACAATGAAGCTGTCCAGAAATGGCTTACTGGTTTCAAAGGTGTTGAACCAAATGCTGAGCGTGTTGCTGGAGCGGATTAAGGCATAACAAGCGGCTCCAGGGAGACTCCGCTTGCTTGTCGCACCTGAGCTGCATCGTTACGCGCGATTCAACGGAATTCAATCGAATACACGAAGTTCCCTGCTGATTAGGGGAAAAAGTACATTTTGCCAGAACAGCATGAATCGGCCTTGGCTCTGAGTGATGCTCGGTTGGGAGTGCCGGGAGGGGGAGATTTATGCCACCGGGGTCTCGAACGCAGCGAGCCATCCCCAAGCTTGTGCCCGCGAAAGCGGGTACTGCGCTTGAGGCTGCCACCCATTGCAACTCAAAAGCAACCAGAATCTGTGAGAATTTAGAGCCTATCCAAATAACCCGACCTATTTGCTTCTCAAATCTTTTCTTGCTGGTTCAGGTCAGAGGATTTCAAGTCAGAGGTCTCATGAGAGGTTCCATACGCGAGTTAACAACAAATCCCTCAGTAAGATGTTACCGAGGAAGCAATGAAGACAGCAACAACTGCGCCGATGTTTTGTCATCTTCCTATTCTATTGGCCGGCTACCGTGGGTATTAATAAGCTGTTCGCGTTTTTCTGTGGGTTGCCATTCGAGCGGAATCGGCTTAAAGTCCAACACATCTTGGAACACACACATACGTTTGATTAACTCATTCTGAGGCATTTTACCTTTGCCGGCCTCTCGCCAATCTTTTCTTTCCACCACGCCGATTGTAAGGTAGTCATTGCCGATAACGTCGGGGTTTATGTTCTCCAAACAAATGACCATCAATGTCTCCAGCTCGGACCGCCTGGTAATTATCAAATCGCACCCCACACAGTACCGGCACTTCTTGTTTAAAAGGACAAGCTGTTGGGGTTCAACATGGATAACCAGGGGGAATTTTCGAATTTTTGTTTTGCTTTCGCATTTTGGACATTTAGTAAAGGCAGCATCTTTGTATGGGTTCAGGAAAAAGTAGTGTTTTCTTCTTTCAGGCTTTGTACTGTTGTGTTTTGCCATCTTTCTGTTTTCTTACACTTTCAACAGAATTTGTTGTGACCTCACAGATAGCCTACCATTAAATGGGATTGTTGTCAAAAGGCAGCTCGGGAGCTACTCTTCGTAAAGGCCTATCTTTCTGCCTGAAAGCACGGCGCTGCAAACAGCGTGAACTGAGACTATTAGTTTTGGACTCAAATGTCTTAACTGCTTTGTAATTTCTTTTGTTTTTAGACATCAGCAGTTTTAGCTCTGGTTTGTTGCATACTGCAGCGGCAGCGATATTAGCCTTAATATAGTTTCAAATAGAAACTGTGTCATAATCGGCGAATATACTTCAATGTTCCGCTTTTTTTTTTATTTTATGCTTCCCAAGAGCGCTGTTTTGTCCTATACTCCCAATAAATATGAGTGTAGCAATGCGGCGGGCGATAATAGCCGGGATGCTGGAATGAACAATTAAGCTTAAGTTTAAGGTATGAAAGAGGAAATCGAAGTGAATATTTATGTAGGAAATTTGTCACACCAGACAACTGAAGATGACTTGCGCCAGGCTTTTGAAGCTTTTGGCCAAGTCGAATCCGCCAACATTATAAAGGATAGATTTAGCGGTGAATCCAGAGGGTTCGGATTCGTGGAAATACCCTCTAAGCAGGAAGCACAAAAGGCTATCGAAGAAATGAATGGCAAGGACTTGATGGGACGCGCTGTAAATGTCAATGAAGCTCGCCCCAAAACTGACCGCCGTGATGGCAAAGGCGGACGAGGTGGTTTTGGCGGCGGTGGTGGCCGTGGCGGCGGTGGCGGCGGTGGTGGCGGTCGTGGCGGTGGTGGCGGCGGTCGCAGCGGACGTCGGTACTAACAACCCAGTACTGTCAAAAAATTGGATACACATCACTGCTCATTCAACAATGGCGGATTAAAAGAGAGCTGGCATAGAATAACCAACCTCTTTCGTTTAGCACCATCAACACATTAGATTCTCAGCCAAGCTGGTGGATATTACCTGGGCGGATCGGCACATTCGCATTGTTTCAATCGCGCTCAGTACTTTACTTCTATGGGTATTTTCTCTTCCGCCGAGGTATATACCGCATCCTGTACGGCAAGCGTTTTAAGGTATTCCGGGCCGTTGGTCTCAAACGGTTTGCCGTCTATTAGATGTTCTATAAAATGGCGCTGGGTAAAGTAGCAGCAATCTCCGGAAAAATTGCGTTTTTCGTGTTTATACTCATGCTCACGTTCAGGTTGTCCCAATGGTTGTATGGTGATTTTGCCATCGGTGTAAAGCCGAATCGAACCGCCATTTCCATCGATAAGAAATTCGCCCTCTCTGACGTAGTGCACATCATTTATGGTGTAACGTCCTCCTTCCAGAAAGAATGGAATAATTATGCGAACAGCATCTTCCTGTCCTAAAGCTTGTGCGAGGGCGTCCACTTCGGCTGGAAAATGCCCCCGCAGCGTTGAGCCACTCCGGCTGATCACAGCAAACGACCGTCCGATGAGAAGCTTCTTGCAGATTAGTGCCAATCTCGCTGGCCAGGCTTTCTGCAGCGGACTGGGGGAGGCTTCTTGAATTGGTCAATACATAAAATAATGGAGATTAGGCATATATAAAGGAGACAAAAATGAATCGTAGGCAATTCATCAAATCGGCAAGCTTTGGAACAATGGGACTGGCGATGTTCGGCTGTGCAGTTGGTACGAGGGCTGGCGCCAGAAGCAAACGAACCAACATTATGCTCGTAATCGGCGACGACATGACCTGGGAGGATTGTGAACCTTATGGCAGTAAACAGGTGCGAACGCCGAATATGGCTCAGTTGGCGAAAGAGGGGATGTGTTTTGATGCGATGTTTACATCAACGGCAATGTGTGCCCCGACCCGGCAGCAGCTTTACACCGGCATGTATCCGGTACGCAATGGGGCCTATCCTAACCATAGTAAAGTGTACAATGGTGTAAAGAGCCTACCTCATTACCTCAAAGCACTTGGCTATAGAGTCGGCCTGATTGGCAAAAGACATTTCGGCCCGCCGGAGTCTTTCCCGTTTGAAGCTGTTGGCCGAAAAAGTAACAAGAAGGGGGCCTCGGACACTACTGCTATTGCCCAATTCGTAAACCGTGATAAGAACCAGCCGTATTGCCTGATTGTGGCTTCCAACGAGCCGCATACTCCCTGGAGCAAAGGAGATGTCTCCGCTTATAATGCCGGCCAACTGACCGTTCCTCCATATCTTGTTGACTGTCCCCAGACCAGGGAAAGCTTAACTAAGTATTATGCGGAAATCACGTATCTTGACGGTCAGCTTGGTGCGTGTATGAGAATTGTTGACAACTCAGGCCAAAAGGACGACACCATTGTCATTTTCACCAGCGAACAGGGCTCACCATTTCCGTTTGGTGGCAAATGGAGTTGTTACGAGACAGGTTTGAAGACCGCCTTTATCGTCCGTTGGCCCGCAAGAGTCAGGCCCGGCTCTCGCAATAAGGCTATGACCCAGTATGTGGATGTTGTGCCGACACTGATTGAAGCAGCCGGGGCACGTCCTGAGGCAATTGAAACAGGACGGCCCGATGCCAACGGCAAAACCGGATTCGACGGCCGCAGTTTTCTCAAGGTGCTGCTAAGTAAGACCGACAGGCATCGCAATTATGTCTATGGTGCCCATACAACCCGTGGTATTATCAATGGCTCGGGATGTTATCCGATACGCTCCGTGCGCTCCGAACGATATAAGTACATCCAGAATCCGAATCACCAAACTGTGTTTTATAACGTAGTTTCAACAAAGCCAAACGAGCTGCTGCAAACCTGGAAAGAAATAGGTAAAAGTAATCCGGCCGTTGCTGCCCGTGCTCGATTCTATCAACACCGCCCGGCAGAAGAACTTTATGACCTTCAATACGACCCATACGAGCTTAAGAATCTCACCTGTGACTCTGCTTATGCAAAGATAAAGGGCCGACTCAAAAAAGAGCTTGAGCGCTGGATGCAGCAGCAAGCTGACCAAGGCAACGCAACAGAATTGAAGGCAATTGAGAGGCAAGGCGCAAACAGGAAGTGGACTCCATACGATCCCAACCAGTCCCGCAAGTCTAAGGCAAAGAAAACGAGGAAAAAATAGGAAAGTATAAGAAGTGAGAAACAAATTCACGTCATTGGGAATAGAGCGTGAGGAAAAATGCTAATTAGTTCCTGTTGCGGAAACAGTATTTGTTATTCCCGCGGAAGCGGGAATCCAGCTTTTTCGCTCTGGACCCCTGCTTTCGCAGGGGTGACATCGTCGATTTTCGTTTTCCGCAACAGATACTAATTAACTTTACCCTCTATCAACAGTGCTGATACTCTATTAGCGACACTTGTTTGGGCAGCTTTTGCACCGTTTGCTTCCAACGGGTCGATTTGCTTTAACTTCTTTTCACGCAGAGCACTGTAACAATCAGGCAGGTCATAAGACTTCAATATATTTGGTACAAGCGCTGAAAGCGGCCATACATAATTTTCAGACTCGGCAATATCAGAATATGAAGTCAGGGCATTTTTTAGTGTAATTTGTCTGACCTGATCCGACAGAACAGCCGCAAATGTGGCTGGCAGCGCACCCCATCCCTTGCCTACTATGTGGACCTCATCGTGACCGTTGCCCCTGAGCCAATGGAGCACCCGAAGCACATCGTAGGTCTTTTGACCGACATACGGCCTGTCGAGCATGATGGAGTGAATCGCATAGAAGTAGTCGCTACCATAAGGGTCGAGGAACGAATCCTGATTGCACGTGTTCGGCCGCGATTCTCCAATGCCCCGTACGTCGCACGTATAAAAGGCCGAATCCGGCTCGCCCTTGAGTAACTCGGCAATCAACGGCTCTTCACGAATCTCAGCGTCGCTGGAATGATGCGCGATGTACAAAATGGCTCGCTTCGGCCCTTTGGGTGGGCGCGACATCAAACGGTCATCACAAAGACGATACACTATCGCATGTATGCCCGGCTCGGTCTCAACGGTATATGTGACCCAATACGGCTTTGGATAGTCCCGCCGTCGCCAATTGCGTAGAATCCGATATTCGGGAATCGGCTTGTCGGCCCGCAATTTGCCCAATTCTTTGAGCCGCAGCGTCTTCACGATACGCCGTTTGAGTTCCGGCGTAGAGAAATTACTGCGCCGTTTTTTGGCCAGCACCTGTGACTTTGCCTTTGTAAATGAGTAAATCGGCCGCGAATTTAACTCGCAGACTTGTCCACGCGGCGCGCACCAAAGCGTTTCATCTTTCTCGATAACCAGTTCCGGTTCGCGCTGGGCCTTAGAGATACCCGTAACCCGATTAAACCAGCGATACATAGCCTCACGGTTATCCTGAGAATAACCATGGTAGCCCGGACCGACGAAAAGCTGGATGTTTTTCTCGGCCCCGAGCAGCTTGTAAAGACGTTTGAGCCGATTGTATGCCTCTTCTGTTCCACGAACGTCGAAGTAATCTTTCTCCTTCGCTAAAATAATAACCGGCTTAGGTGCCATGGCGGCCAGAAAATCACAATGGTCCAGTCCAAGAGCCAACGCCTGCGGTGGACATTGCTCCGTGTCAGCCGGAAGTTCGTTTTCCAGGTTACGGCCGAACGTGGTCACGAAGCAGCTTGGAGCAGCCATTGTCCAGCGGCTTTCAACGCCGCACAGCCAGGTTGTCATAGTACCCCCGCCGGAGTTCCCTGTGACACCGATATGCTTCGGATCTACCTCTTTGCGCATTAGCAGGTAGTCAAGCGCACGGATGCCATCCCAGGCCCGCCAGGACCCAAAAAACTCACCCACCAGAAACTGCTGGTTACCTGCATACAGATGCTCTCTAACACCGACGCCAATCTTCGATTTCAAGTTTTTATCCGGATACTGCAGACGCTCACCCTGTCCGATAGGGTCGTAAATCAGGACGACATAGCCCTGCTTTGCCAGTCCTTGTGCGAAGCCCTGGTAGAACTCGGCCGCTTTTCCATTTGATGAATGACCACAAGTTCCCACGACGCCGGGGAGTGGAAATGCTCGCCCCTTTGGTATATATAGGTTAGCCGTCACCAGAAAATTGGGCCGACTCTCGAAGATAACCTTTTCTATCGTGTACGCATCCCGCTCAACAATGCCTGTAATCCGTGGATTGAGGGGAGTCTTAACAGGCCAGGGCCCAAAGCTTTGCTGTATCTTCTCCTGAACGTCGCGGACATATTCCTCAGCATCGGTCCGGGTCTTCAAGGCAGATCGTCGTTGTTCTGCTTGTTTTTCCACCCTGCGTACGCGCTGGACGAAATACTCCTGGACCATTCGGCCAAACCGATTGAGCGGCGCAAGCGAGCTGTCACCCGAGCCGGATGCAGCCTTGGCGCTGCCCCCATTTAGGCAGGTAGTGATCACGAGCACGAGCAAGCTTGTCGCGCTTATCCTGAGAACATTGTGGCTTGTTGAGCGCTTTGATGACTGTCCTGAGGTCTTAACAAGATATAACATTGTTCAATCCTCCTAAAAGCTGCCCGAGAATAAAAAATCCTCCGACCAAACGATATCCTAAACAGCATACAGAATCTTGGTCCAACTCTCAACTCTAAATTATACACTCACAACAGCTCGAGGGAAACCAAAAAACAAAACGCGAAATCATATTGCATTAAAAAAAAATAAAAAATTCTTGTCATGGCCTCAGTTTTATGCTCCGTTTAAAATGTCTTGGACTGCTCTCCAAAGGAATCTATTGCTCCAAGTGCCGATCTAAACTATAATATAACTGGTATTTGTCATTAAGAAGAGGATAGGTGCTTATGAAGAAGAAAAGTCAACTCTTTACAATTATTGTCTGTCTGTTGGCGATGTCATCCACCTTGTTGATAGCAAAACCTCAACAGAAGACACAAGAGCAGGAAGCCAGGCAGATCCTGAATACTACTGGTGTCAAAGGTGGGCTTGTAGTCCACATTGGATGCGAAGACGGGAAATTAACGGCTGCGCTGTGTGCGAATGATAGCTACCTCGTGCATGGCCTGGATGCTGACGTGAAGAATGTGGAAAAAGCCCGTGAGTATATCAGCTCTCTTGGTATCTATGGTAAAGTATCAGTGGGCAAGCTAAGTGGTGACCGGCTTCCTTACATTGACAATCTCGTCAACCTCATTGTAGCTGAAGACCTCGACAACATCTCCATGAATGAAATAATGCGGGTGTTGTCTCCGCTGGGAGTCGCCTATATTAGAACACCGAACAAGTGGACAAAGATGGTCAAGCCGTGGCCGGAAGATATCGATGAGTGGACCCATTTCCTGCACGATGCTGCGGGCAACGCCGTTGCCAGAGATGGGATTGTGGGGCCGCCGCGGCACATGCAATGGATGGCTGCGCCGACCTGGTGCCGTAATCATCACACCCTTGCAAGCATCAGCGCGGTGGTCTCGGCGCAGGGACGGCTGTTCTATATAGTGGATGAAGGGCCCGCCGCCTCAATGGAGGTGCCGGGCAAGTGGTCTCTTGCAGCCCGGGACGCTTTCAACGGCGTGTTTCTGTGGAAGCAGCCAATCTCATCGTGGGCCTGGCATCGCCAGAAGTTTCGCTCAGGCCCCGTTCAGCTTCCTCGGACTCTTGTGGCCGTAGAGAACCGCGTGTACGTCCCACTCGGAATCGACGCGCCTGTAACGGCTTTAGATGCGGCGACAGGCGAAGTCATAAGAACCTACAAAGGCACCGAGGGCACGGAAGAAATCATACTGAACGATGGTATTCTGCTTGTCGTAACCGGTTCGCCCGTCGCCGAGCAAGCTGCGACTAATCCAAAACAGTCGGAGAAAATCCCATTTCCAAATAAGAAATCCATAGTCGCGTTCCAGGCAGATACGGGCGAAGAGCTCTGGAAATGGTCGAAGCCGGGAATCGCAAATCCTGTGCCTCTGACGCTTGCCGCCCAAAATGGACGCGTGTTCTTTGCCGTCGGCGAAAGTGTGCTGTGCCTGGATGGCAGCACAGGCAAGGAAATCTGGCGTTTCTCCCCGCCCAAGCCCAACCAGGCCAATCGAAAACCAACTGCCGACCAGAAACAAAAGCCCGCTCGCAAGCGTAAGTCCAACTTGCAGCGAAGGCTCGGCTGGTCGGTGGCGACGTTGGTCGTGCACGATGGAGTTGTGCTCTGGGCGGATGGCAGACGCCTGTCGGCACTATCGGCCCAGACAGGCAAAGTTCTTTGGAGCTGCCCATGTCAGCCGGGCTTCCGCTCTCCGGTGGATATATTTGTAGCTGGTGGGCTGGTTTGGCTCGGCCCTGATTTCGCCGAAGGGCGCGACCCGCGTACGGGCGAGGTCAAAAAGAGCAACCCCGCAATTGCGGACCTTTGGACAGCCGGTCATCACCATCGTTGCTACCGCGAAAAGGCTACGGACCGATACATCATAACCGGTAAGCGAGGAATCGAGCTCCTCGATTTGCGTTCTGACAATCACTCGCGCAACAACTGGGTTCGCGGCGGGTGTCAATACGGCATTATGCCCTGTAACGGACTTATCTATGCCCCATCTCATGCGTGCGGCTGTTTTATGGAGGCGAAACTCTACGGATTCTGGGCACTGGCCCCGGAGTCCGATGCCCGGAAGGTCCCAAAGAATGTTTCAGACACTGACAGACTCAAGCGAGGCCCAGCATACAGGAAAACGGATACGTTCGCTTCTAACAGGCGAATCGAAACTCAAAAATCGAAACTCGAAAATCCAGGCGACTGGCCCACACACCGGCGCGACCCGATACGAAGCGGATCGACGATGATGGAACTCCCAGCTCAGCTTCAGGACCTTTGGCATGTGAGCATCGGCGGCAGGCTCAGTGCGCCGGTGATAGCCGACGGAAACCTTATTGTTTCAAATGTTGACGCACACCGCGTTATCTCGCTGGATGCCCGCAATGGCAAGACACGGTGGGCTTTCACCGCCGGTGGTCGCGTGGACTCGGCGCCGACCATTTACCGGGGGCTGGTGCTCTTCGGATGTGCGGATGGATGGATTTACTGTCTGCGTCTTTCTGACGGTGAACAGGTCTGGCGTTTCTGCGCGGCGCCTGAGGAGCTCAAGACAGTATCGCTCGGTCAGGTTGAATCGGTTTGGCCGGTGCACGGAAGCGTACTGGTCCAGGACGGCCTGGCGTATGCCGCTGCAGGCAGATCATCCTATATCGATGGTGGGATATTCCTTTACGGACTCGACCCGATGACGGGAAAAGTCCTTTGTCAGACACGCGTCCGCAACTCACACCCCAAAGCGGATGAGGCAAGCTCAGGCCAGAACGGTACTAAGGTTGCGATAGAGAAAATCGGTCAAAATGCCACCGACAGTAAAACATTTACGGCACCTGACAAAAGTGATGCGTTTTCTATGGATGGGGCCACGACGGATATTCTTGTCGGCGACGGCACCTCGATTTACATGCGGCACGTGAGGTTCGACCGAAACTGTGTCAGGCAGCCCAGGTATGGTCGGCATCTCTTCTCGACCTCACGGCTGCTGGACGATGCAGAGGTCCACCGCTCGCATTGGGTGCTTGGTACCGGCGACTTCCGCCGCATCCCTGTTGCATATTCGTGGATAGCGAACTCCGGGGGCAGCAGGTACAACTCGCGCCTGGCCGTTCCGTACGGCCTGATGCTGGCATTTGATGACCAGACCGTCTGGGGCGTTCGACGAAGCAGAAACAGTGGCTACATGCTCTTTGCTGATGACAATCCGTCTTGGCTCGGCCAAGCCGAGACAGGCAGGCCATTTTCGGCAGACGAGCAGGTTCTGCCGGACTTTAGAAAGCCGGACGCAAAGAGTGCTCCAAAGTTGAAGTGGTCCGTGGCCCTGCCGATGCGTCCCCGGGCGATGCTCCGGGCCGGCAATTGTCTGTACCTCGGCGGCATGCCTGACGTGATTGACCAGGATGACCCGTTCGCCGCTTACGAGGGTAGAAAAGGCGGCCTGCTCTGGGTAATGTCGGCCCGGAACGGCGAGAAGCTGGCCGAATACAAGCTCGAGGCTGTGCCCGTCTGGGATGGTATGGCCGCGGCGAATGGGCGATTGTACATTTCGACGCAGGATGGTCGGGTATTGTCTATGGGCGAGAATATGTGAACTACGCCCTTAGTAGGTTGAACAGTACATTTTCAAATCGAAAACAGCAACAATGCGTTGTAAGACCGTACTTTTAAAGAACTTATAGCATCAAGGCCTGTATTCACCCCGCCCCTGCGGCAGAGGCGGGGTTCACTGTTCTTTCAAAATTGTTACGATCTCGTTAGTCGTTACATTTCTACTCAACTTACCGTTGGCGGCCTTAGGCGAACCGCCCCCTTTTCCACCAGCAACATTCTGAATTTTTTTGAGAAGGTCATTAGCATTTATCTTGTTGGAGCTTATCGCAATATTGACACCACTAACAACAACTCCGGCTCCATCAATTGCACTTGCAATCATAGCTGCAAGTTTCGTTAATAGTTGTTTAGGTATCTCGGCGTATAGAACCTATGTTGCTTATTCAAACGAGCAATGTGTTTTCCATCACTAAGTGGTCTATCGAGTGTGTGAACTATCTGGCCATTATTGATTTCAACATTGCAAACATTTGCTTGGCCGATTAAACCTTTATCGGCTGGCTGACCACCTTCATCAGGATGGAAAATGATTGGGTCGATAGCGACTTTGCAGTGCGTCATCCGGCGCCGCATCGACGGATCGGCGATTGCTTTGACTTCAACTTCAGCCTCAAAAACATCAGGACTCGTCCAATATAGTCTTTTCATAACCAGATTGTAACAAGCTATCTTTTTTCCTCAAGTCATATTAGAAGTCCGTCGATGCGGCGCCGGATGACGCATATATTGTCGAGCGCTGGCGAATAGAGTATAATCACAATCGGCCGCATCCGGCAAATCCGACATGCCAGACTGGTGTATATGAGCCCTGCGGCATTAAGACGGCGTGAGTAGTGAGTGGTGAGTAGTGAGTATTCAACTCACCAATTAACCATTCACCAATTAACAGATGTAGCGAACTGTCTGCGGTCGCCACGGCGCCCAGCCAGGGGGGTCTGACTCCGCCAATATCTGAGAGTCCGTCGATGCGGCGCCGGATGACGCACAGGGGAAATCGATAATGAATATCGTCGTATTAGATGGCTATACACTAAACCCGGGAGATTTAACATGGAAAGACTTAGAGTCCCTGGGTCAGTGCACAGTTTATGACCGTACAGGCCCCAAAGAAGTCGTGCAGCGTGCTAAAGATGCTGAAATCGTGCTAACGAACAAAACCATATTGTCCTCCGATATAATTAAACAACTTCCAAAGCTGAAATATATCGGAGTGCTGGCTACTGGTTATAACATAGTAGATATTGAAGCGGCCCGTGATTTAGGCATCCCAGTGACTAACGTTCCAGCCTACGGTACGCAGTCAGTGGCGCAAATGGTCTTTGCTCATCTTCTGAATCTCGCTCAACACGTTGCTCACCATGCAGAAACAGTAAGGTCCGGACGGTGGATTTCCAACCCTGATTTCTGCTATTGGGACATGCCTTTGATCGAATTGGGGGGACTAACTATGGGGATAATTGGCTTTGGAAGAATCGGCCAAGCTACCGCAAAGCTGGCTCTAACTTTCGGCATGAAAGTCATTGCTTATGATATTGTCACACCATCAAGTAAACCGGAAGGATGTCAATTTGTAGAGCTGGATGACATTTTTCGGGTCAGTGACGTCATCAGTCTGCATTGCCCGCTGACGTCTCAGACAAAGAAGATCATCAACAAGGAGCATTTGGAGCTGATGAAAAAGACTGCTTTTCTCATCAATACGAGTCGCGGGCCATTAGTAGATGAGCAAGCTTTAGCGCAAGCACTGAATAATGAGAGGATTGCTGGTGCTGGTCTGGATGTGCTGTCCGAGGAGCCCCCTAATGAGAATACCCCGCTCTTGAAAGCTAGGAGCTGCTACATCACTCCGCACATTGCCTGGGCTACCCATGCAGCACGCCAAAGACTGCTCCGAGTGGTCGTCGATAATGTGGCCTCATTCCTTGCAGGCAAGCCCCAAAACGTGGTCAATGGAGTAAAACAACAACTTGATAGATGAATAAGACGGGAGGATTGGCATTTTTGTCTTTGTTGAAAACAATCTGGAGGTGTAGAATTCCGTCGATGCGGCGCCGGATGACGCACTCGTTTGGCGTTGTCGAAGCTGGTATCGAAACTGGAGGCTGGACGCCCGAGCTTCGAGTTTCCAGGGCGAGCATCGATACGAGCATCGACAACCTTAAACGAAAAAGGTCCTACCGGTTATTGAAGCATTAAGCTAATAGCTAAGTGCCTAAAGTTTGAAGTGCCTAAAGTGCCTAAAGTTATTTGTTTTTTTTAACTTTAGCTCACTTTAGGCACTTTCAATCGTCAAATTTTATTACCTGGCGGGCAATTATGAGCATAACTGCTATACCCGTACTCGTGTTACTCGTGAAACGGGTACGAGTAGCCGGGAGTTTCGGGCGAGTGAATTACGTAGTCCTGGGAGCCTATCTGACAGTATTGGTTGCCATGGGTTTCTACTTTGCCAAGCGGGGCAGATCAACCGATGATTTCTTCTTGGCCGGCAGGCGAATTCCCTGGTGGGCGGCGGGCTTGAGTATTTTCGGCACTCAATTAAGCGCGATTACTTACTTGGCCATGCCCGCAAGGGCCTATGCTACCGATTGGACACTGTTGATATTGAATATAGGCATATTTGCCATAGCCCCTTTCGTTATTTACTTATATCTTCCCTTCTTCCGGCGACTCAACATTACGACTGCTTACGAGTATCTGGAGAAGCGCTTTAACGTAAGCATTCGACTGTTCGGCAGCCTGTCGTTTGTGACATTTCAATTAGGTCGAATGGGAATCGTTGTCCTGCTCCCAGCCTTGGCATTGTCAGCCGTAACAGGTTTGAATGTTTACTTATGTATTGCCTTGATGGGTATTTTGAGCACAGTCTATACTGTCCTCGGCGGCATTGAAGCCGTAATCTGGACGGACGTCCTGCAGGCAGTTGTCCTGATAGGTGGAGCATTTGTCGCGCTGGGGATTATCGTAGGGAATTTGGACGGAGGTTTTAGCGAACTTGTCTCTGTTGCCATCGAGAACCGAAAGTTCAATCTTGCACATCTAAATTGGGACTGGACTTCAGATGCTCTAATCGTAGTTATCCTCGGGGCCATCTTTACTAATTCCCTGGTGCCGTACACGACCGATCAGGCGGTCATCCAGCGTTACCTGACTACGCCGGATGAGAGGCAGGCAGCCAAGGCCATCTGGCTCAATGGCTTCTTGGCCATCTTCGCAGGTGTGCTGTTCTTGTTAGTTGGCACGGGACTATTTGTCTTCTACAAAGCCAATCCGCAGCGTTTAGTTCCTCTCGAAAAGACCGACCAGATCTTTGCCCTGTTCATCGCTCGGCAGATGCCACCTGGTTTAGCCGGGCTTGTTATTGCCGGTATATTCGCAGCCGCTATGTCCACGCTCGATAGTAGCATGCATTCGATTTCAACTGCAGTAACGACAGACTTTGTTCGACGATTTATTCCACACCTCTCTGAAAGTAAATATCTTCTTTTTGCAAGATGTTTGACTATAGCTCTGGGCATATCCGGCACAGCAACCGCTATGTTGATGGCCAGTATTGAAATCCGGTACCTCTGGGACTTTTTTCTTGGGATCATGGGACTGCTGGGAGGGACCCTCGCCGGCTTGTTTATGCTCGGTATCTTCACGCAAAGGGTTGGTGCCGCTCATGCGTGGATTGGGGCTATTGCGAGTATAGGCATGTTGTTGTACGTTAAATTATTAACAAATCTTAATAGTCTGTTATACGGTGCTATCGGCGTGAGCACTTGTTTCAGTGTCGCATGTCTTTCCAGCACGATAATACCAACAAAAGTAGAACGCCTAACCGGTTTAAATATCTATAACGTCCCCCTCGGGCCCGCGGCCACCCGTCAGGAACGGGCCAAACCGACACACTAACTGCCAAACCTTGTTTCTGTGTTCTTAGTGAACTTATCACATGCTGTGTCAATAATGAATAAAGTTTCGATTTTCTCAACTCGAATTCTATCCGAATCGTTTTGCTTTTGAGAGTCTTGGTTGTGAATTTACTCCGCCATTCCACCTTGGCGTCCATAATAGTCTGCTTGACAGGTTTGGCTTCAGCGAGTTCTTCTCTGCTGTCATTGAGTCGCAACAATACCTTTTCTTCGTTTGGTTTTGGTCATTTTCTAATACCCCTAACCCGGTCGAGCCGGAACCAAACAGGGTTGGATAAAAGGCTGACGCCTCAACGAAACCGCCTTCTGCTCATAAGCATCCATCTGATTCGCACGGCCACAATCTCCCTCCCCACCCTCTTTCGAGGGAGGGAGATTGCTTTCTCTGTTACTAAAAAGCTTCGCTATTGCTACCGGGCTGAGCAAACGCCACGCCAAATAACGACGATTTGGCATGGCGTTTGAAGCATCCCTCGGTTTGCCGACATCGAAGCATCCATACGCTATCAAAGCTGATATTGTCTCCAATGACAAACTGATTCTTTCTTTACACAGCCATGCGAGTCTACGATTATCTATACACATAAATTCGGCGAATATTTATACACACAATTTTGGGAGTATTGCAAGTCATGGAACAGCTTATTGATCGTTACGCAAACAAGATTCAAGGCACACTCTCGTGCCTTGACCGAATCGTATTTACAGGAACTATCCCCGGCATCTGCTATGCTGATGGGATGAGCAGTTTGCTCAGAACAAAAGGTATCCGCATATTCGACTACACCAAATGGGCAGAGCCTTTGCGGGACGAGATCCGTGCGAATGCAGAACGGTTGGCCGAGGACAATGGTTTGAAGATCGAATTTCTTCGCAAGAAGAATTTCCGCAAAGAAGACCGTATCAAGCAGATTATAAAACAACGAGGTTCTCATCCCGAATTGGTGTAATTGTTAGATGAACAATATTTCATGACCATCTTGCGCACAATATTATTTGTAAAAGACTAAGCACTTACAAAACCCCTCAAAAAATTAACGGAGAGGGCGGGATTCGAACCCGCGGTAGGGACAAGCCCTACACAGCCTTTCCAAGGCTGCTCGATAAGCCACTCCGACACCTCTCCGATGGCATTTACTATTGACTATTTTCTATTTACTATTTTTTAAGGACTTCTGATTTCCCTGACTAATATAGTAGCGGCAAAAAGAGGGGTTTGCAATTATAATTAGCCGAGGGGAAAGTGAATTATTATAGGGAGTTTTTTTAGAAAAAGATGAACCGCGCGGCAGGGAAGATAGACTATGATAGATAGAGTGTATAGGCCGGTCGAACAACTTGTAGATGAAATACTCGTGATGGACTGCCAGAGCGGCAGAGTCAAGGCCCTGGAAATATTGGTCTCGCGCTGGCAGAAGCGCCTCTGGCGATATGCCTACAATCTGACTGGTGATACCGAGGCGGCATGGGACATAACACAGGACAGTTGGCTTGGCATTATAAAAGGTTTGAGAAAATTACACGACCCGGCCAAATTCAAAGCCTGGGCATACAGAATAACAACAAACAAATCAATTGACTGGATAAGAAAAAGTAAAGCTGTAAAACAGATCAGTATAGAGGAAATTCAGGACTATCAACACAAAGAGAAAAAAGACACCGGCCTTAAAGAGTTGCTGGAAAAATTAGACATGAGGAAAAAAGCGGTTATCAGTTTATATTATTTTGAACAGCTTAGTGTCCCGGAGATAAGCGCAGCTCTGAAGATTCCAAAGGGGACTGTTAAATCGCGACTGCACAGTGCAAGAAAAGAACTTAAAGAGCTTTGGCAACAACATTTTGAATAAACTTAGGGAGAAATAAAATGAACGACGAACTGATAAAAAAAATAATCGAAGATACCTACGATGATACAAAAGAAGACTCGCTGCGTTCATGGATAAGAGACTTCTACAGCAAAAAGATGCTTTGGGTTGCAATCAATGTTTATGCAGGGTATCTGATCCTTTTAGCTCTCGTTGTTTTTAGCAGCATCAAATTCTTCAGAACCGACCAAACCCAATACCAGATTATGTATGCGGCCATCTTTGTCTGTTGTTGCTTATGGATTGGCTTCATAAGCGTTTTCGGCTGGGTAATGATGCAAAGACCCAGAATCAAAAGAGAAATAAAAAGGCTGGAGATTCGCATCGCGGAATTGAACGAGACCGTGAAAAACAAATAACAAAAAGTCTATTATTTATTGAAAGGGGTACAAAATGCGTGCATTGAAAATCTGTTTGTGGATAGCCGGTGTTGGATGCCTGCTGTCGGTATTTGGAATGTTCTTACCAATGTCGGTGTTCGAATCCATTGCCAAATTCTTTGGGATTGAATCGCTTCCGGATTCGCCGCTGTTAGTGTATGCGGTTCGTCTGATGTCGGCCACGTATGCTGCGGTGGGAGTATTTTTTGTAATTTTGGCCCTGGACCCTATGAAATACGGAGTGATGGTACCGTTCTCAGGTCTGGGTGCAGTGTTCGTAGGCGTGGTCTGTGCGATAGCAGGACTGTTATCGGAAATGCCCCTTTGGTGGTTCCTGGGTGATTCTTTGAGCTGTCTGGTTTTGGGCGTTCTCGTACTTGTGTTTTGGCGACAGGCCAAGCAGACCTCCGGCTAAATTGATTGATAGGCTGTAAAGTGAACGTCTCGAATAATCCGGCTTTGGGTGGTATGCTCCGAAGTGTCCAAATAATTATGTAAAGGAGATAATGAAAATGGACCTTTTGGAAAATATGAATCAACGAGTGAAAAAGTTTAGTCTTATAGATGTGAAACTGGCTCAGGGTGCTGCTATGTTTCTTGCTCTTATCATAGCCAAATACATACCCGGTATAATAACTTTGAGTGTTTGGTGGTTCATAGGATTATTAATAATATGTGCAATAAAACCGTGTTACGTGTTTTTTATTAAGGAATAGTATTTTTTCTTTTGGCTTGTTGATTTAGCAGTCTAATTACTGCTGAGTGTTTTCGATTCGGCGATGCTGAAAGAAGTCTCGCAGCAGCTTACCACATTCATTTGCTAAGACACCGGAAGTAACTTCCAACCTGTGATTTAAACGCTCGTCTTGTACAATGTTGTACAGACTTTTGCAGGCGCCGGTTTTGGGGTCTTCGCAGCCGTACACTAATCTGTCCATCCTGCTCAATACCAGTGCCCCTGCACACATAGGACAAGGCTCCAACGTAACGTACATAGTGCAGTCGTTCAGGCGCCAGCTTTCGAGAGATGCCGCCGCTTGTGTCAGGGCGATAATCTCAGCGTGGGCTGTCGGGTCATTGAGCTGCTCTCGCTGATTATATGCTTTGCCGATTATTTGGTTTTTATAAACGATGACTGCCCCTATGGGAACATCGCCGTTTTCCTCAGCAATCTTGGCAGCCTCAATAGCCACCCGCATAAACCGCCTATCAGTATCACCATCCAACAAAGATTTGCCCGAATCATCACTCATTTTAGAAGGATTGCTATTATGTCTTTATTGCTTTTATAGATTGCATACTTTTTACTTGTTGTGATAAAGTTTTAGTGGTAAGTATTTTAATTCAGTCGCTGCTTACATTTTAAATGGTCTCTGTTGATTTTCTTTTTTACAGCCTTGATGGCCAGTTCGTGGATGTCTATTGCGAAGACCTTGCCTTTTTCTCCAACAAGCTTGGCGAGCCTTGTCGTGTATCTTCCGGGGCCGCATCCGTAATCCACAACGGTCATACCTTCTTTTATGCCGAATTTCTTGACGCGTTTATCTATATACGGATATATGAAGTCTATAATATGGAAGATGCAGTTCATCAATCTGAAAGATATATCTGGCATCCTCTCCGTTTTTCTTTTTTTGACTCTCTCTTTCAAACCCATAAATGTTTCCCCAAAATCAGAACGTTATCTCATAAATGCAATATTGCTTTACGAGATGGGGTGATAGCACTATTCTCAAACAGATGAATAACCGTTCCCTGAATAATAAGTTGGGTTCCTTTGTAACTCGCCTCTTTTTGAATATGCGGAGCAAATAATCAATAGAAAATAATCTATAAACAATAAAAAATACCCCCAAGGGGAGTCGAACCCCTGTCTCCAGGATGAGAACCTGATATCCTAAGCCACTAGACGATGGGGGCAGTGCAATTTGCTATTTTCGATTTAATAGCGGCGGTTGGATTCGAACCAACGACCCTGGGCTTATGAATCCCATGCTCTAACCAACTGAGCTACGCCGCCATAAATTTTAAGTTGTTGTAGTATAATGATTTCCTACATATGTTGTCAACACTTTTGCACGGAAAAGGCCAAAAAAAACGGCATTTGCGTCACTTTTGCGTCAGTCACTTTTCACGCCCTCCAAAATCTTGTTCATGACCTCGCTTGCCGATACTATATCCTCGGAACGTACGGAGAGGTAAATTTTTCGCGTTGTCGTAATATCAGAATGTCCGGCAAATTGCTGAACTACTTGAATTGGCAGGTGCTGAGCCCAGTCGGTTATTGCGGATCGTCTCAGGTCGTGAAGTGTACATTTGGCTATTCCGGAACGACGGCGAATAACATCAAAATTCCGCATCATGTTATTCAGTTTTGTTGTTTTCTAAATCAAGGGGTCGGCTGTTCCGTGTTTTCTGAAGATATGAAGAGGGGCAAGCCTCAAGTTTTTGGCGAAGGTCTTCTTTGATACCTGCGTCAAAATTTCCCCTCAGCGTTTTGGAAACTAAATGTCCAATTGCCCGATATGTCTCAAGACAGAATTTGCCCGGACCATCTTGATTTTTAGATATGCTTTTTTGCCTTTTGTATTTTACGCTTCTCGCTTTAGCTGTTGTTCTCCTCAAGCAATTTTCTGAGGTATTCGTTTTCCCGGCGAGTCGCTTCAAGGTCGAAGACTTGGTATTTAATGCACACCCGCAGGTAATCAAGCGATTCCTGCAGACTATTGATACTTTTTTCAAGTTTCTTGCGGTTTGCCTGTGCTTGTTTGGCAAGCTTGGCCAGCTTTCTATGTTGGGGGTTAGCTGTTTCTCCGAATTCCTTGACCAGTTCGTTAAGTTTGTCTTCCAGGTTTGTCTCGTCCATCACACTGCTCTCCTCACAAATACACCTTTTTTTCAAATCACCCTGAAATAGGGAGCCCCCACAGCCCCATATCTGTAAATACAGCAAAACCCATGCCCAAACGCTTTAAAAGCGGTTTTTCCCCCAATTTATCGCTTGCCCCTGAAAAACAGCCAATCAGAGGAACACTCTATGTCGCCCTTAAGTTTTGTTTCTCCTTTCCGAAAAACAGCCGTTATATGGGTTAAAACCCTGTGTTGCAGAAAATCAACGTTTCGAGTTCGTCTACATTTTCTCGCTGTGGATAACGACCGTATCATAAAACAGTTAGATTGACGTTGACTATTATAAACATTGCTGTTGATTTCTTGCCCCAATAATGCCTTGAAAGCCCCATAAAGTAGCTTTTTGCACTCTATATGGCAGGATTGTACTGCACTATTTAGGGGAGAGTAGCAGGGATGCAGTTTATACGCTGAAATGGCGGAAATTTCTACAAGACTGCGGTTTTTGGTGCCCAAACCGGCTGCCCAGAGCCCAAAAGAGCTTTGTAAGGATGCTGCTTAAGTGCTGAATATCAGGTCGAGTTTTCCCCGCTCCGGGGCAGGTAATTCAGCTTGGCATCGCACGCAATCAACCTGAGCCAGCCCTCGGCGTTTGCCGCAAGCGGGGCATTTGATGACCGCGGTATGGTTCAGCGCCAGGTACGTCAACAATCCGGCCAGATTGAACGCGCCCACAAAGACAACCCAAAAGGCAAATCCGGCACCGGAGGTTCGTCTGGGCCAGCCGTGCCAAAAGACAAAGCCCATCATTGCGGCATTCAGCACCCAGTTCAATACGCTGCCGCCCGGGCGGATGCCGCGTGTCATCGCGGCTAACTCACAGAAGAAATCGCCCCTGTTTTGAGGATCATAAACGCGCGACCAAAATCCTCTTCCGAGCAGACGTCCGACTGCGTCATACAAAGGCGGCGAGAATCGAGTCACATAACGTAGGGCTGTCGTCCTGTGGTCTTTGACTACAGGACCGGGTCGGGCCGGCACAATCCAGGTGTAGCCGGTGAGCAAATCAAGGCTGCCGTCGGTGCCCAATCTGTAAAGCGCGACATGATGTTTCTTGTCCTTGCTTTGATAATCACTCAACCATTGAGCGTGAAGTTCTCTGTCTTGAAGATAGTCCGGGGCTTCACGAAATTCGATCCAATAACGACGTAGAAAAATTCCCTGCTTCGTGGCTGTAAATCGGCAGGGGTTCATTGCCCAGCCTTGCCACTCTTTGGGAATGGTGATTGTCAATTGCCGGCCCGGATTTCGCATTAACAGGTGGTGTTTGCCGCCTTCAGTTACACAGTGAAGCAAGGGGCGGTACTTCTGGCGGTCAACATGCTTCTGCTCGCCCGGTTTGACATCTCTCCACGCGTGCAGGTTTATCGTTTTGATATCTGCGTCGGTACTTTCAAAGATTGGTTCTACATGCTGTTTCTCGAAGTTGATTTGGTAAATGCGTCTTCGTGTTTGCCAGAGCAATGTCAGAACGGACGAGTCCGGCGGGCACCATGCCGTAAAGACTCTGAATTCTCCAAATGGTTTTGCTTTGGATTTTGAGTCTGTGAATCCCGTTGAGCCGGCGTAACCGATTTTCTCGCCGTTCGAACCATAGCCCACAAACAAATCCGAGGCCGGACTATAGCGCCAAACCTGCCTGATCTGCTGTCGCGGGCCGACGGGTATTTCGAGGGTCTGGGAGAACTCGGGCGTTATCATTTGGATTTGCTTCATTTTCCGCAGTGTAAAGCCCTCCTGGAAACGGTGTATCTGCTCGGCCCAAGATAAGTATTCATAAGGTTGATCTTCGGTGGGGCCTTCCCAAAGAAGATTGTCGTTAACGTCATAGATATGGGCCACCTGAGACCTGGAATCCCCAGGCTCTCTCGCGGTATGTATGAGGTGAATTGACCCATCGAGCAGAAATTCCTTGGCAGAACGTTGTATTCTCTCGGTACGTTCTTCCGGCCCGCTTAATTGCTTTTTCTGTTCTCTCGCTGCCGACCTGATCCCTGCATAAGCAAATATTCCGTGTACTTCAATAATGAATATCTGCACTACAGCCAGTGCAATCAGGAGTATGAGAACCGTTGCGAAGACTTTGGCAGGCGTCGAAACGTGCCTTAAATAGTCCTGTATTTTCATAGTGCTGTTTCCTGGTCTAAAATTCTCTGTTTAAGAATGTGTCAACAATTTGTGAAAGTAAGAGAAGAGCGCCAATTACGATGGTTACAAAGGCCGAGACAAGCCTCCATTGAAGAATCGCTGCGATGATGACAATGGCTGCCAGCGCAAGGCCGAAAATCTTAGTGGAATACCATTTGGCTGTGCTCAGGCCCGATAGCGTAGTTCCCAGGTATGCGACGAAGCCAAGCATTATAAAAATCCAGCCCTCGATAAAGACTCTGAAGTTCTGCGGTACTGTGAAAACTTCCGGTTGGCAGGCGTACCGGTAAAGAGCGATCCAGACAGGCCCGAGGGAAAGTGCGAGAGCTATCGATGCCGCAGTCAACTTGCCCGCGAGTATGGTTTTCCTGCCGGCTGAACGGTGCAGCAGAAAGGGCCAGGTCCTTGTGAAGTGAGGGATCCAGAAATGTCGGACCCCCAGGATCAGACCGAGCCCCAGGGATGAACAGAACAAGCACGAACCTGTAAGTAGTAGTGGCGTATGCTGAGTAAGCTGGCCTGGCTCAACCAGGGTGCCGGCTGAGAAATTTGGGTAATACCGATAGTGCCTTTGGTCGTAGGCAAGCGCACGCAGGAAAAAGCCCCCGAAAGCAAGGAATACAAGCGCCGCCAACAGCATCCACGGCAGACATTCACGAAGCTCTTTTCGCAGTAGTGTTGAGAATCTCATTTTTGGCTTTCCTCCCACTGGAATAATCTTCTATGATTGGCCGGTGCGGTAAATTCGATGAACTGGTCCTCCAGATTCATTTTGACGATGTGGTAATTTTCCGCACCGGCTGACTTTGCCCATTCGCTGATTTTTTCATCATCGGTGCCGACTAACGTCAGTTCAAGCTGTTTTTCGATGCGTTTGCAGTGCAGAAGGCCATCGATATTGACCTCGTCGGGAACAGAATCGGCAAAGCTCAATATTACTTTCTTAATCGCTTTTTGGAACTGCTCAAGGGAACAGTTTGCTCTTAATACCCCTCTGTCAATAACCACTATCCTGTCGGAAACCCTTTCGACGTCACCGAGGATATGGCTGGAGAAAAGAACCGTTCTGCCCTGGCGCATAATAAGCTCAATCATACCCTCCAAGAATTGGCGTCTGATTGCGGCATCAAGTCCGAGTGTCGGGTCATCCATTATCAGCAGCTCCGGATTCGGTGCCAGCGCAAGAGCTAACGAGACCTGTGCCCGCTGGCCATTTGAGAGGTGCTTTATCTTTTTCTTTTTTGGCAGATCGAAGTATTCAATCATATCGGCAAAAAACTTATCGTCCCACTGCTTCGGGAAAAACGACCGCTGAAATTTTTCCAGTCCGCCGATAGTCATCCAGCGAAACAGCCGATGACCTTCCGTTACATAACCTATGCGCTGACGAATCGCAGGTGTTAGCGCCGACGAATCACAGCCTAATAATCTTGATGAGCCTGCGGTGGGATTTAACAGGCCTAACATTAACTTTATGGCGGTGGTTTTTCCCGCCCCGTTTCGACCCACAAATCCGCAGATGCAGCCACGCGGTATCTTCAAATCGAAGTGGTCAACCGCAAGGGTGCTGCCGTAGTATTTTGTAAGGGCTTCTGTTTCCAATACTATCTCAGACATTTTTTTATCCGTCCTTTTTCTGCAGCCTTTGAATTGCCGTCTGCAATATGCTATCGGTTTTTCCTATAAAGTCGGTGGGAATCGGTTCGATGAAAACATCGGGCTGAATTCCGTTTCCATCGTACAATTTGCCGTTTGGCTGGAAAGAGGCCATCGAAGATAAATGGATTTTTATCAAGGAGTGTCGCAGGCGATAGCTTTGGTAACGTCCACTGCCTCCTCCGCTTGGCGTCCCCATTAGAGTTACGTTAGGTCGAGTTATGAACGCTCCAAGGAAAATGTCGGTTGCACTATAATTAGTCGTGTTCATAAGAATGATAACAGGACGATCATAATAAAAGTAATCAGACTGTTTAAGATGCGTTAACACCAAATAGTGCCACTGGCTGAATTCATTTTGAGGTAAAGTCCATTGAGGTTTAAAGTTCTCAGCAACCTTACTTATCGCTTCTTTCTCTGCTTTCGACCAACCTTGCCAGTTTTCAGGATATAACCATCTGGCATCCAGAATATCTTTTCTGTGGCCAAGTCGATAGGCAGCTATATTGAGTACCTGAGCAGGTTCTTCTTCCGAAATGAAAAATGGTAACAGTACCCGAAGTGGAGCACGACTGCCGCCGCCATTACTTCTGACGTCAACGATAAGACCATCCGTGTTTTTGAGTTGCTTCATTGCTTCGATAAGACTGCCAAGAAATTTGGGCTCGTCTAGGCAGGTAATAATTCTTAAATAACCTATATTATGCGGTAGGATGCCGGTCTCCACCTGGATGTCTTCCACGGATTTAATTTCTTTTTGGGGTCGGGGCCAAAAACCGTAAAGGGGTCTTGTTTGAGCCAGAGGAAGTTCTATCGTTCTGGTCCGGGAACCATCTATTGATTCCAGTTCGATTTGGATAGACCCCTTATCTTTAAGACCAAGCTCTTTTCGTAATACTTCGATAAATCGCAGGTGTCTTATGCTTTGATATCGCAAAAACTGGGGTGAGCCTCTGGCTACAAATTGGCCGGCAGCTTCAAGCCATGTATTAACTGGTAAACCATCAAGTGCTCGTAGAAAAGGAAAGTTCGGGTCAACAAAATCTGAACGGTCTTCTTTAAAACTAACTAATTTACCTTTGGACTGTTCAATTATAAACGGCAGGTAACCGGAACACATCCATTTAAGGCTGGGATCTCCTACACGACTGTGCCCGTCACCAAACAAGGCTATAAACTTCATAAGTTGCAGAGCTAATGTTCCACGGCTGATTCCATCGCCAAGAGAGCAGCGAATACTATCCAGGGCGGCCTTATAACCGATGCCCTTGAGCTTCAGATAGGAGTAACGATTTTCGAGCAGCCACTCGAGTTCATCTAAATCCTGCTCCGTCTCCTTTCGACTCAAATTCCGGTTGCCGGGACAATGAACTTTGATTCTTCGAGTCAAATATTCAAACTCGTCAGATACTTTATTCGAGTGCTCTCGATTAACTCTTTTGCGGCCACAGCCACATAACACAAGCGGGGCGACTACAAGTCCTACAAAAATGAGCAGACTCAAATATGTTAGGTTAGCTTTTTTATTATTTGATTTGGTCATTGTTGCTTTGCTCTTCTACATTATTATTTTTGTTTGTTTTCAAACTTGTTTAATCTTTCTTTGAAAATTTTTATCAAATCTTTTGGTTCGATACCCAGATTCAGACTTCGGCTAATGACAGTATCCATTCTCTCGGTGAGTGCATTGATATCGGCGGCGTCGGCTTTACGAAACTTTGGGTCGCTGACGAATGTGCCGGAGCCGGTTTTGGTGATAACCAATCCGGCCTGCTCTAACCGGCTGTAAGCCCTGGCAACGGTATTGGGATTTATCACCAGTTCCGACGCAAGTTTTCTAACCGCAGGCAGCTTGTCGCCGCTTGCCAGCTCACCCCTGGCGATAGCCTTGCTTATTTGCTCGGCAACCTGAACATAAATAGGCTCGCCCGAACCGGGCAGTATTTGTATCCACAAAGGCATTCGGGCTATTTCCCCTTATTTAAAAACATTTCTTGGAGTCCTACAAACACACTATTCAGCAAAATGTATTAATACCAATAATACATTATGTACTATCTACTAAAACTTGACAAGTATATTTTGGGAAAAATTTGAAAAATTTTCTTATTTGTTTGGGACATGGAAAAGCTGCTTTTTTCGGGCTGTTATTGAGGTTTTTAGTTTTCCCGAAAGCTTCGAAAATGTTCCGAGTTACCAGGGAAAGGTATTTTTCTCACAAAACCACAATTTCGATGCAAAACATAAGCTTTTTTTCGCTGTTTTGCTATCAGGAAATTGGGGAAATCCCAACTGAAAGCAAAAGTATAAAAAAATTTTCAAAAAATATTAAATTTTATCTTGATTTTCCAGTATACTGATATATAGTATACTGTTATCTGATATACTACTATACAGTATACTGCAAACGAATTATGACGTCGTATCTTCGTTAAAGCAGAAAAAATTGTAGAGTTTTTTTGAAGCAGAAAAGGTCATATAGTTCTTCGGAACAAAAAAGTCGTAATGTTCTTCAAAACAAAAAAGAGAGGTGAATTTTGAATCTGAACAATTGGCAAACTCAGCTTCGCAAGGGCCTGTTGGACATCGTCATCCTCAACCTGCTGCAACACGGCCAGTGTTACGGCTATGAGATGGCCCAGAACCTCAGGCAAAGTCAAGGACTGATAATTCGGGAGGGTAATATCTATCCCGTTCTGGCTCGCCTGCAAATAAATGGCCTGGTAAGAAGTTATTCCGAGGCTTCGCAGGATGGCCCGCCGAGAAAGTACTTCAAGCTTACCAAATTAGGCAAAAAGGTCCTTGTCGATATGAACACACATTGGGACCAGATTACCGAAGGTATCCGACGCATCAGGAAAGGAGCTTATAAATAGCCCCGGTGTGATATGAAACTGGAAAAGTGGTGATTACACAATCCGAGGTATGAAACCGAAGTATTACGTTTTGAAAAAGGTGTAGCGGTTTGACGCCTTACGCTTTCGGATTCATTACCCTGCCGATGAATAAGATACTGCCGGAATGGTTATCTCGGATTAAGAACAGGAATGGATGGTCCGCCCGAAAAACCGGTATTTGAGCGGGTCCAATTGATGTTAAATTCATAGTTACTGCCGTTGCCGCTGCTGCTTCGGTGCCCTCTTCGTTCACATCAACGTAGGCCTTGTGGATGACCGCTGAGATAAAAAGGTCTCTTCTGCCGTTCATCCCGGAAAAATCAGCGTTAGCTGAAAAAGCATCTATCATCCCCATTGACTTGAGCACAGAGGCCAAAGCGAACTGGCTTGTCATCTTGAACTTCGGGACCGAAACGATAACTTCGCGGTTGCGCAGTTTGCCCAGCCATTTCGAAAGATTCTCGACTGTGAGTGTTTTCTCAAATTCGTTCAGGCCGTCAAATTCCTTTGGAAGCAGAATAATCATCGACAGCTCATCGTCCACGTATGGCAGTTCAAGCCCTTGAAAACTTTCAGTTTCCGTATAGTTGAACTCCGCCGTCTGGTTCATCATCGCAACGTCCGCCTTCTGGCCGTCGGCAAGAGTAAATGGGGCCTCCTTCGTTCTATCTTCTTTGAACTGCCTTGCCCAGTTGCCCTTAAAATAAATTGCGTTTGTCAAAACCAGCCGAGTCATCGAGCTTAACACACCTTTGCGGATGAGATTTTTAATCTTGTTGTTGGTCTTTTTTTCCACCCAGGTGTTGATGGTCTTGCGTGCGGTCTCGGTAGCCCTTATGAAATCAACCTCATTGAGCTGCCCGTCATAGTTGGTCTTGATAAGCCCCAGAAACTCTTCAAGAAATCCGTAACCCTTCTGTCCCCACAAGGCGTTAGCGACAGTAAGCTCGTAACTGCCTTTCCGGCCTCTAACGTTCAAATCCTTTACGATTGTTCCAAACGCCGAGTGAAATCGCATCCGTGCAAACGTGTCCTTCACCGCCACTGTTTCGCTTGGCACTGTCGGGAAGTGCAGCACCTTAGCCATCTCGGTCTCTGTTTCGCCTCGAGCGCCCGCATAAGCCATCGCCAGAGCTGTCGAGATACTGTACGGCGAGAAAAACAGATTCCCTTCTCTGCTGTGCAGCTTTGCGTAAAGCTCCAGGGCGAATTTGTTATTTCCCGCCACAACGAGCTGTTTATCTGTTTTTTCCCTCGCAGTTGTTTTTTCCATTGCCCAGCAACCAGCCGCAGTTGTCATTACAACCACTAAAATAAGCACGCATTTAATGGCTTTCATATCTGCTGCCCTCTTATTATTTTCCAATACCATCTAACATACGTTTGCCCCATACAAACTACTACGCTGATTATCGGCGATTGGTTGACAGTCAATAGTTAAAATGGCTGAAAAAAGCTGAAAATATCGCATAAAAACGGCTAAATGTCTTATCTTCGGTGAAACTATAATATTTTTGAGTTATTGTCTTTCGATTATTTATTGACAAAAGCGGGATTTTTGTATATTATAATATCTTGGATATAGGCTGCGAAAAGACCATTTTTTTTCTTAAAGAGGAAGGTTATGAGCTCGCAGAAAGATAGCTTCCTACAGCGATTCAAATGGCACATTGTGATTATTTGCGTTGCATTAGCAATCGTGATTGTGCTTACGATGTTCACTGACATCTTCCAGGCAACCGAAACAAACCTGCTGCGTCAGCTCGTATTGATGCTTGGTGGTTTGGTGTTCCTCAGTGCCCTTCTGGCAATGCTCTCTAAGTTATTTAAGATACTTGAAATGCTTCGAGACAACAGCACAAAGCTTGAAGAAGTTACAGGAGCCCTGGAAAAGATCCATGCAGGGCTGACGCAAATCAATCACAGCACCCGTGTCAGCGAAACGGCAAAGGCGATTGTATTCCGCGATGCGGACAGACAATCTCTGCGGGAGGCCGTTTTCGAGAAGCTCCAGCAGCAGGATTTCAATGCCGCACAGGAAATAATTGATGAAATTGCCAAACGCTCCGAATATCAGGAACTGGCTGAGCAGCTAAGAGCACAGGTGGAAAAATACCATACTGCGAACAACCAGGAACGGATGAATCAGGTCATAGCGCATATAGAAAAGCTGCTCGATGACTGTCAGTGGGTCAGGGCAAGTGCCCAGATTGAAGGACTGATTAAGGCCTATCCGGATATCGAACAGGCAAAGTCAATGCGACAAATTCTGCTCGATAAAAAGCAGGAGCGCAAAAAAATACTGCTCGCCGCCTGGGACGATGCCGTAAGGCAGCAAGAAACCGACCGCAGCCTGGAGATTCTAAAAGAGCTTGACCTCTATCTTACCCCCAACGAAGGATTGGCCCTGCAGGAAGCAGCAAGGGACGCCTTCCGGACAAAGCTGCACAACCTCGGCGTGCAATTCTCCATTGCCGTTGCTGAAAAGCAGTGGACCGGCGCACTCGGCATCGGCCAACAGATTATCACAGATTTTCCAAATAGCAGAATGTCTGAGGAAATCCGCGGAAAGCTGAATGTCTTAAGGCAAAACGTCCAGATGCCGAGCAGTTGAAACCATAGACAATAATTTTGAAGGCTCCGTATCATCTGCTGGGAACTACTACGCAGTATGGCCAAGCCTTAATGCCGCCTCTGAATGTCTATTGTTGAGACAGATTGGGCCGGATAACTACGGGGCAACACAGAGGTGGGTAAGAACTGAATTCGATGGTTTTTGGGACGCCACGGTGGAGCATCTTCCAGGAACTGAACCATATCCCACCTGTCCCTGATAAGTGCGGTGTATCAGACCAGAATAGTGCGAAAGAACGTTTTTTTTTAAGGAGATATGAGAATGAAAACTCATCAAATTACTCGAGGTTTATTAAGTTGCATTTGTATTACCACGGCGCTGGCTGCTAATTCCATAAAATATGTCCCCAAAGGTCCGAAGGAAACGGCAGAATTCGAAAAAGGGCTGTATCAATTGTTGCCCGGTTACGTTCATGGCATATATCCTAAAGCTGCTGTATTGGCAAACGGAGTATCTGAGAAAGACCTTTCTCCTAAAAACGCGACGAGAATGATACAGTATAAGAAGAAAATACAAACCTGGCTAACTCGTGTTTTAAAGATAGCACTCAAGCCGGAGCAATTAAATAAAGGCGATTGGTTGGGTATTCGAAAGCTCCACTTGGATACGGATTATATTGTAGGCGGATTTGTGAGTGCTGCTAAAGGATCTACTACATATAGAGATGCTGTCGTTGAGTTCCAAGCAGACGATAGAAGTATTGATCTAACGATTACTTCTCCTTTGCTGTTTGCCGCTGATGCAAATGGGTTATCAGATGTGCAGATTCGTAACCTCGCAAGCAAGATTCTTAATATTCATAAGAAGAAGGTGAGTAGGATCAACGTTGAAAAGCATTTTACTACTTTAGCCGGAATTGATTTATGCTATGGGAAAATGCGATGCGAGTGGAACGAGAGGAAACCAGATTATAGCAAACGGGAATGGTGGAGTTACATTCCATTCTGGTACATAAAAGGAAAAATGTTTGTTCACATTTCGACAATCGAGTGGAAAAAAGGGGAACTACCTGCCAGTGCTAAGAGCACTTGGAGAATTTAAAGGAATTTAAAGGGGTCATTTTTTAAGCGCGAAAAGGTAAGTGGCCACAGCAAATATTGCTCTTAAAGAATCCACAGTTTTTTCGTGATGTTTAAACAAAAACCGAATAGTGGTAATTGAAATCAAAATATTCGGGCTAACTCATTTCTTATTGAAAATCGAACAATGATTGGGTCTTAATCATTGTTACCTGGTCCGGATAGGCGGCGAACGTGTGGATGTGCAATTCAGTTTGTCTGGCCTCGAAGTCAACATAGCAGAACGGCTGGAGCTTACCGATTTCCAGCTCAGGGAATTTTACGAACAAGCCTCGATTTCTCGCGAAGCGCTCAAGGTCGGCATGGCTCTGCCGATACAAATTCGGACTCATCTTTTCGACCTGAAAATCGGTCATATAATTTACACCTCGGCTCAAAGTGCATTTATGGGTCCGTGGGCCGCGGAACTGAAAACGCTCAATCAAACCTCGAGAGGGCAGCATCTGGCCGGGTGCGCTTACGACCTCAGCAAGGCAGATATCGCCGGCAAAGACGCTGACGACATGAGTGCATCCGGTAATCCAGATAATCGCCTCGTACTTTTCGGTATTTAAGTGACGGTTGGCATAAATCTTGAAAAGCTCAGGATGCAGAGGTCTTTGAAACAGGCTGAACATCAGTTCTTCAACAGCTACATTGATTTGTGGTAAGTCCATCACAAAGATCCAGACACAAATACCGGCTTCCAATCTTCCAATTCTCTGCTATTATACAATAATCAGCACATCTATTCAAGCCTTATATCAGTATTGATAAAACCGATATTGGCACTTATGGGACGGTTATTTTGCAAGCTCCGCAGCCTAAAAGACTAACAACAGTAAAGTTTTTTTGAAAAAAATCAAAAAAAATTCGGCTGTGTCCTGATTTTACTGCTGGAAGAAGCCCGCGGTGATAGAGACTGCGATAATATTGTAAAAGGCATGAGTTCCGGCTGTTATCCCGAAACCGCGAATTGCAAAAAGAACAGCAAAGTAAATTCCTGCGATTGTTCGAAATGCGAACCTTATCAAATTAAACGGGTCAATAGCATTTGGCTGCCCGTTGAGCAAATCTATATGGTGATGTGCGCTGAACAACGCCGCCGAGATAAGGACCGAAAGTACGATTGAATTCTTATGAGTAAGCCTCAGCACATCCTGAAATAACAGCATCAAAAGACATATCAAAATCAAACGAAAAACAAGTTCTTCGTAAATACCGGCTCCTATTCCGGTAACGACATTGGCCAGTAGTGATTGCCCCGGCTCAACGCCGCCGGCCTCGGCGCTCGGCAACGATAGACTACCACCTGCGACCGAAGAGCAGACCGGTAGCGGCTCGATTTGTGTTTGTGTCGCACTGTTGTCGAATCGGCTAACATTACCCTCTGGCCCAGCCCACCTGCCCAGGAATAATGTCAGGACAATCAACGGCACCGCGAGCAGAATACACTCGACCGCCATTGGCAAAATATCGCGAAGCCAGAAACGCCATTGTTTGCCTGACGTGATTTGCAGCGCTATCAAAATCATAACGACCGCCAGCGGAGGCGCCACCCACGCCAACTTACCTCCGAAACCTAACGACTCAAGCAGGTTCTGCAGCCAAACAAACGCTACCACCCGAATCTGCGATTGGTTCAGAACGTCGGTATTAATGCCAAACGTCCCCACCTCGTAGAATATGATGAATGGCAGCAGAAAAATTATGGCGTAAATCGGCCGAGACGTCCTTTCAAGATAGGAATCTTTTGCAAAGTTAAACAATTGACTCGTGTTGTGCTTGTGCTTGCCTTTCATTCTGTTAGCTGTTTTTTACTTTTGCCGTTTTAATTTTTGAGTTTTTTTCTGCCTTCTGTGGCTGTTTCTCAATTTCCACTACCGAATTTTTGCAGAGTCTACTTAAAATAAGCCGAAAATACAATAGTTAAACACAGCAAATACCGAAGATGCAAAAGCAAGTGTAACTGTAGTATAATGACCTGTGAGGCATTAACTGAGATTTATCGATTGCTTTATGATGCGTTCGGCCCTCAGCACTGGTGGCCCGGCGAAACCCGGTTCGAGATAATCACAGGCGCGATACTTACCCAGAATACAAGCTGGGCGAACGTCGAAAAAGCAATAACAAATCTAAAATCCGCCGACTATTTGACCCCGGAAAGACTCCATCATTTTGACCCCGCCCAGCTTGCCGAGCTTATCCGGCCGGCCGGCTATTACAATATAAAAGCCAAACGGCTCAAAAACTTCGTAAACTGGCTCTTTGACAATTACGAAGGCAAGTTGACAAATCTTGAAAGCATTGATACCGACCAGCTAAGGGCCGAGCTTTTAGCGATAAAGGGCGTCGGTCGTGAAACCGCTGATTCGATTTTACTTTATGCCTTCGACAGGCCCATTTTCGTCGTGGACGCCTATACCGCCCGAATTGTTTTCCGGCACGGACTAATCGGGCCGGACGCTGATTACGAACAGTTACGAGAATTGTTTGAGTCGTCTCTGCCGCAGGATACACAGCTTTTCAATGAGTACCACGCGTTACTCGTAAGAGTGGGTAAAGAATTCTGCAGGCCCAAAGCCAGATGCGCCGACTGCCCTATGGATAAATTACCGCATACGCTTGATGTCGAATATTTTTAAACTTTCTCGCGCTGACAGAAATGGTAATAGTGGTTTGTCGCAGCTCAATTGATGGGTGCCATTGCTGAGAACCATCGTCACCCCGAGCAAAAAAGGCCTGCCCTGAGCGAAGCCGAAGGGTCAAGGGGTCTATTAAAACAGATTCCTCGACTCCGCTGCGCTGCGCTCGGAATGACAGTTCATCATTTTACGTGCGACAGGGCACTAAAGTACTTTTTGTCCGGGTTTTGCTCCGGTGTCGGCTGAGAGCATAAAGATGTCTTTTCCGCCGGTGCCGGCTGCCAGAATCATACCTTCGGACAGGCCGAACCTCATCTGTCTGGGTTTAAGATTGGCAAAATAGATTACGATTTTGCCGGTCAGCTCCTCCGGCTTATAGGCAGTGGCTATGGCGGCAAGAACGGTTTTTTCCGATCCACCTACATCCAAATCCAGCCGCAGCAGCTTGTCGGCACCTTCGACCGCCTCTGCCTTTATAACTTTTGCGATTCGCATGTCAATCTTTGCAAAATCTTCAATTGTACATTCCGGTTTGAATGGTTCAGCGGGACCTGTCGCCATCGGCTGCGGGCTTTGAGTTTGTTTACTTTCTTCCATCATTGCATTCACCTGTTCTTCATCAATTCTTTCGACCAATCGTTCAAAATCGTTTATCTTGTGATTTTCCAGCACCGTTTCGATGTCTTCAAAGCTTAATTTATCGACGTTAAGAAATTTTTCTACTTTTTCAGCGTACTTGGGCAGGATGGGCTTGAGGTAAATCGTCAGGATGCGAACGGCATTTATTACGGCAGTTAAGGTCGTTCGCGTTTTTTCCAAATCAGTTTTTATCGTTACCCACGGTTGATTCTGTTCGACATATCGATTTGCCTCGTCTGCCAGAGAGATGATTGTTCGGACAGCGGCAGCAAATTTAAGGTTCTCATAGTCCTCTATAATCCGGTCTTTTGCAGCGATGAGCTTATTGATTAACTCGGTGCCCCTGTCGTCTAATCGGCCAAGCTGGCCGTCAAGTTTTTTTGTCAGCATCGGGCCTGAGCGGGAAGCCAGGTTTGCGAATTTGCCGACCATATTGGAATTGATTTTGTTTATGAAGTCTTCAATTCTCAAATCTATATCTTCGATGTTATCGTTCAGCTTGCTTGCGTAGTAGTATCGCAGATATTCGGGGCTTAGGTGTTTAACGTAAGTGCTTGCTTTAATAAAAGTTCCTCGTGATTTGCTCATTTTTTCGCCGTTCACGGTCAAAAAGCCGTGGACGAAGAGCTTGTTGGCAGTACGAAACCCGGCCCCTATCAACATCGCCGGGAAAAACAGTGCATGAAAATACATAATGTCCTTGCCAATGAAGTGATAAAGCTCGTATTCGCTGCTGCTTGCTCCCGCAGAGCTGGTGCCCGGCCAGAGATTATCAAAATCGATGTTGTTTTTATCACAGTAGTTTTTAGCTGAAGCCATATATCCGATAGGCGCATCCAGCCAGACATAAAAGAATTTGTTTTCTTCTCCTGGTATTTTGAAACCGAAATATGGGCCATCGCGGGATATATCCCAGTCCTTCAGACCTGCTTTGAACCATTCGTCGAGTTTGTTTGCCACTGAATTTTGAATATGTCCTGAGGCAATAAGGTCTTTGAGGCGCTGCTCGTAATCAGCAAGTTTGAAAAAATAGTGACCAGATATTTGCAGAATGGGTTTGGCCCCGCAGGTTGAACAATAAGGATTTATCATATCCGCGGGTTGATAGGTTGTGCTGCAAACTTCACAGGAATCACCGTATTGGTTCTCGGCTTTGCACTTTGGGCAGGTGCCGCGGACAAATCTGTCCGGCAGTGACATTTTGCAGTTTTCGCAATAGGTCTGCTCCACCTCTCGTGTAACGATTGAGCCGGCCTTGTTCAAACGGTTGAAAATAAGCTCGCTGAAATATTTATTTTCAGGTGAGTGGGTCGAGTAATAATTGTCGAACTCGATGTGGAAACGGTCAAAATCTGCTTTATGCTCTTTGTGCATTTGCTCGATCAACTGCTCAGGGCTTATACCGGCAGCGCGGGCACTTATCATAATGGGCGTGCCGTGAGTGTCATCGGCGCAAAAGTAGAAACACTCGTTGCCGCACATCTTCTGGAAACGTACCCAGATATCGGTCTGGAGATATTCAACCAAATGCCCTATATGTATCGGGCCGTTCGCATAAGGCAAAGCTGAGGTTACGACGATTTTGCGGGGCATATTTCTTCCTTGACGATTATTGCTTTTTACTGTCCTTATTGTTTTGCTTGTTGTTTTCTGGGGTATTGTCTTGTTCTTCCTTTGTTGTTTCAGAGGCAGGAATTATCTTAATCTCATCGACAGAGACAGCGGCCTTTTCTCCACTTTCGTATTCGACCACAACAAGCTGCGTCAATATCTGGGTATCCACGACTTTGCCCTGGCCGTTTTTGGTCTTTACTTTGGTATTCTTTTTTGGCAGTCGTTTTGTAAGCTCGGTGTAAGTTTCGTCTTCATACCGCAGGCAGCACTTCAATCTGCCACAATACCCGGAGATTTTGGCTGGGTCGAGAGTTGCCTTTTGCATCTTGGCCATTCGCATATTGACCGGCTTTAAGAGTTTAAGAAATCTTTGGCAGCAGCATTGTTGGCCACAGCTTTCTACATCGCCGAGCAGTTTGGCTTCGTCACGCGAGCCGATTTGACGCATTTCGATTCTTGTCTGGTATTCCTGGGCGACTCTTTTTACCAGCTCGCGAAAATCCACTCGTCCATCGGACATAAAATAGAAGATGATGCGTTCCCCGCCGAATACGTGCTCTACATCGACTATTTTCATGGGCAGGTCCATCTCTTTGACATAGTGCCTGCAGCATTCCATCTCTTCTTTTGCGATTTTTCTCAGATGCCGTTCTTCGCTTACATCGGCAGTGGTTGCGTAACGAATGAATTTGCCGGCCTGGCCGAGGGAGAAATCAATATCGCTGTTCTCGAAATATTCCAGTATTTGCTCTTCGCTTAATTTAAGTTGACCGCCCTTGTAGGCGGCGAGCCGGCCCACAAGGTAACCTAATTCAAGGCCTCTGTCGGTTTTTACCACGACGCGGGGTTTGATTTTGGATATTTTGGTTTCGCGATGCTCAAAGAAGCCCAGCGTGCTCATCCGACCGTAGCGAACCAGCATATACCTTTTATTTTTTGCCTGTCTCGGCCTTGTTTCTAATGCTTTTGACATCCAGGTTATCCCGATTGATACTATCGTATATTATCGTTAAGCTGTGCTGACGCTAAACCCTCATTTTATCAGAATCGGCGAGATTTAACAATAGCTTCTCGAAAATAAGCTTTTCATTAACGCTGGACTCTATCCAGCGCAGCAACTTGTAGCAGTCGGAGATTTTTTCCGCCGACCGCTCGGCATCGAAACGGCCAGCTAACTTCTTTATCTGCCCTTTTTGGTCGAAATTGATGGCCTCTTTCGTTGGTGATACATTTAGATTCATCGCATCGTACAGGGCTGATATGGTGATTCGGACGAGGGTCTTTGCCGCTCTTCGATTGATGTCGGTTTTACTGGTGGCCTTGTCAAGGTTCGTCCAGACGCCGGCGATTTCTTTACTTTTTTCCAGAAGCTTTTGGGCCAGGCTCAGGGCATCGGCAATTTCATAGTCGGCCAAAGAGTTTACCAGCCCTTTTTTTGTTTCGTAAAGGTTTGCATCGGCCAGCTCAAGTTCCGCCCACTGTTGAGCTGTCCCTAAACTTCCCTGAGCCAGACGTGCGAAGTATCGGGCCTGCTTTTCTTCGATGTCCATCTGTTGCAATTTTTCGATTATCCGCTCTTCGGCGATGGGGCCGAACCGGATTATCTGAGACCTTGATTTCGTAGTGGGCAGAAGTTTTTCCAGACGGGTGCAAAGCAGAATAATGGAGCAGTATTCGGGAGGCTCTTCCAGGACTTTTAGCAGACAGTTCTGCGAGGCGGCATTTAGCCTTTCGGCTTCGCTGAGGACAAAGACTTTTCTTTGCGAAAGAGTCGGCCTGGTCGATACCTTTGCGATTAGAAACTCTCGAATGACATCTATCGGCAAATCCACGGGTGGAGGCTTGCCCTTGCCGTCTTTAGTGAATTCACGCAATTCCTTATAGATGTGATTGAAATCCGGATGTGAGCCGGCTTCGAAAAGTTGGCAGGGTCGGCACGAACCGCAGCTATCGGCAAAGTCATTTTCTATAACGTGGTTTTGGCAAAGCAGCAGTTTGGCCCATTCGCAGGCGGTTTTGAATTTACCGACGCCTTCAGGGCCGGCAAAGATATACGCATGCGCCCATTTGCCCAAGGCAAAGGCCCTTTGCAAAATGTCGATTGCTTTGTCCTGACAGAAAATCTCTTTTAATGACATCTATGTAAAACTCACCTCTGAGATAAGCTGCAATATCTTTTCGTGAACTGTTTCGATGTCGTCTATACTTACATCTATGATTCTCACAATTCCCGGGTATATCCCTTCTAAATTTAAAAAAGCCCTTCTAACCTTACGATGATAATCTAAAGTCCTTAAATCAAATATATCTGCAGTTGGGCTGTCAAAAAAGTGATTCTGCTCATAATCACCTTCAATTTTCTTACCTCTTGTAACACCAGTTCTTTCTCGCCCCTTTTTTGGAGGTAAGTCAAGAACCACTGTAAGATCCGGCCAAGTCTTGCCTACAGCAAATCGACCAAGCTCAAGTATCTTCTGAATTGAATACCCCCCAGCCCCCTGATAAGCACATGTAGATGAAATATATCTATCACATAAGACTGTTTTCCCTTTTTTTAAGGCAGGTTCAATCACATCAGCGGCAAGTTGAGCCCTTGAAGCCATAAACAGCATTACTTCCGTCCTAACATCAATATCTTTTGAACCATATTTCACAAGCTTCCTAATCTTGTCGCCTATCGCTGTGCCTCCTGGGTCATGGGTCTTTACTACCTCGACGCCTTGTTTCTTCAGGTAATCTGCAAGTAATTTTACTTGCGTAGTCTTCCCACAGCCGTCCAGCCCGTCAAGTACAATAAATTTGCCTGAAAATTTCTTTTGAAGATTCTTGTTATTCAACTTTTTTCTATCCTGAGTTCAATTGTTCTTTAGCGTGCTTTAGAAGTCGTTCAAGAGAACTTTCCACCTGCAGCTCTTTGGCCCACTTGTATAGATAATCCCGGTCGAGACGGTCATATTGGACCGTCGCAACTCCAAGGGCATCCTGAAACTGTTGGCAGGATTCACTATTTTTGGCCCACTCCAGTTTACTTAAAATCACATCTTCCGGTGAAACTACCCAAACGTCTAAACCCATTATATTAGCTTTTCGCCTTCGCTGAAATTCTTCTCTGCTGAAAGGCCGGTTTTTGCGGATAATAAAATCAGCCTTCCAGCTATTCTGAATATCAATCACATTGAACATAGAATTGTTCTTTAAAGCCTCACTCACTGCATCATGACTGACATAGTAATCATCGCCGAGAGATTTTACAAAAGCAATTAGCTGCTCTTCTTCAGGTGCTATAATGATATCAGCGTCTTTTGTTGCTCTTGGCTGCCCATAAAAACTGCTTGAAAATGAACCAGAAAGCATATACGGAATCGAACAGTCGCCTAAGGCATTGACAAGCTTTTTCAAAAAGTCGTTCTGGCTTGTCATAATCGTCCCCCGGCCTCTTTTAATATTTGCCTGTACAGCTTATCACCTATCATGAGTCGCAATACTTCCAGTTGAATTTTCTTCTCATCAAAATCCGGATGGCGGTCTCTGACCCCGTCTTCAACGATTTGGCGAAGATTATCGCTCATTTCGAATGCCATTTTAAGGCGCACTTCCGGCCCCAGCCGTCGCAGGATTTCAAACTGCTTTCTCACGGCTTCAATAGTAGTGTCCGCAGGTATCGCATTCATTTTAGTATCCTCAAATCGCAGCCGTCCGGGCCGTCAAGTACAATAAATTTACCTTAAAATTTGTCTTTCAAAATTACCTCCGGGCTTAAACACACGTCCTAACGCAGACGTTTTTTGAATTCTCAACTATCCCATGACAGAAAGCTTGCAACCGAGTCCCATACGCGATCAGCTACCGCTATACATTGCCTGCAGGTTTGCAGGTCCGGTTCAAAGTCCGGCAGGATACTGCCAAGAGGATACTTTGAGGGCAGGTATATCGAGTCGAGTAAATCTTGCTCGTCTTCAGTGATATCTACATTCAGATTGTTTTGGGAAAGAATACTCACCAATTTATTGATACTGTGGGTCTTTTTTATTTTTATTGCCGATTCTACTAATACCGCCTTGAGTATCTTCTCGACCGCTTGTTGTACATTTTGCAAACAAGGATTAAAAAGCTCGCCATCCAAGAGCAGCCTGGCCGAGCGGAGATTCTCATCGGCATAGTCAAGCCACTTTTTAGTTTCGTCTTTCATATATAATCTCTCCGCGCTCAATTTCGTCAATGAAGACTTCACCCTGTACCCCGGCCTTCAAGGGAAGGATATCCAGAGGTATCATCCGGGCAATGGAACGGGTTTTCCTTCGATATTTCATCGCAAGCGGAAGGTATTTTTCATCGCTGTCCTGAAATACAGCGACATCTACGTCCTGTGGGTCGTTTGAGCTTAAAAATGAGCCGAAGATAACTATCCGGCACACTTCCCTTTCGGTCTCAAGTAAGCTGACCAACTGCCGTTTTAGTGATTGTTTTTGTTGTTCGGTAAACATAATCAGATATAAAACTTTTTATCTATAGTTCAGCGATTTATTCTCCGCCAAAAGATAATAATATCACTTTTTTATCCGCATATCATCAAGAACAATAAAGTTGCCTGAAAATTTGTGCATCATTTGTTCCCATTCGACAACCAGTTTACTAATAATGCTCCAACGATTCCGCCAAGAAAGCCAACTATAAGCCAAATCCAATGGTCTTTGTATTCTCGGAACCATAGGACATTTCGGGAACACCATGAATTGTATTTGTCACCAAGATCCCAGCCTGCGAGTGTCATCTTTACCTCATAGCAACCCGTATCACATTCACGCGATTCGATAAGACCGCGTGCCCTAAGTCGGTTATTAATAGATCTAATAGTAGCTTTAGCTCTGAGCCATGACATATACTCTTCAACTTTCTTATTTCCATCAGTCTGTGTGTTCTCTAAAGTATTTACCTTTTGGTCCTGTTTCTCTGCTTCTTTTCGGAGTTCAGAGGCTCGTTTGACAATTTTCGAAGGTTGTAGACATTTATCCAAAGCCCATTTTAAATCCTCTACCTTGAAGACCATATCTTGACCATCAAAATTAGGGTCAAAAACTGTGTAAACCATGAGCAAATGTCTTTCTTCCTTTGGCAACCACATAATTCTCATTTCCCAAGGCCAGTTCCTTCGCTTCGCTCAGGATAACGAATATCTGGATTCCCGCTTTCGCGGGAATGACAGCGATCGAGTCATCATTGACACAGTACCATTGTCCAGCATCGAGCATCAAGCATCGAGTATCAAGCATCGAGTATCGGGTATCCGATACTCATCTTGCCAACTGGAAATTATCTTCGCCTACTAATTGTCTCATTTTTCTGCAGAAGTCAAGGTCGGGATTAACGGACAATTCCCTGTCAACGGCGGCATAGACCCTGCCTTTGTTGGTTCTAACCGCGACGTAAACAGGGCTTCGGCCTTTATGACGCTGACAGATGCTCTTTATCATAGCAACCTTCTCTTTAGTAACGTCTTTGGCGTTCAGTCTGATTCTGACTTTGGCAGCTAATTTTTCTCTGACCTGGTCCAGAGTTATCAGCTCCACGGCTAATATGTTGGGTCTTTCCCTTCTGTAATCGAGCTTTCCCTTTACGAAAACGACAGTATCGGCGACCAATACATTGTTGAATGTGTTTAGCACATCTGGGAACATCACGACCTCGACCTGACCCTGCAAATCCTCAAGTGAAAAGACGGCCATTTTTGAGCCGGCGTTTCGGCCTGTCTTTGTGATATTGTATCGTATCTTTGTTATCATTCCGCCGATTACAATTTGTCTGTCCTGGGGCGCGTCGGCCAATTGGGAGCTGTTATGTGTGGAATAGATATTTATCGTCTCGGCGTGATGGCTGAGCGGATTGCTGGTTACGTAGAAGCCGAGAACCTGTTTTTCATAAGCCAACATCTGCGGTTCGGGCCAGGGTGCGACCTCAGGCAGGCGCTGATAGTCTTTTGAATAATCGGTCTGGCCTGTCTGTCCGAAGAAACTCATTTGCCCTTTTTGTTTGTCGGCCTGTAAGCTTGCCCCATTTTCCATTGCCCTCTCAAGCCCGGCCATCATCTGTGGCCGGGTTCCGCCGAGCTTGTCGAAGGCGCCGGCCTTTATAAGGGCTTCAAGCACCTGCTTATTGGCGGCTCGTAAGTCCACGTTTTCGCAAAAATGGAAAAGGCTCTCGAACCTCCCGACTTCTTCACGAGCAGCGATGATTTGCTCGACCGCCTTTTCACCAACGCCCTTGACGGCGGCCAGGCCGAAACGTACGACGCCACGATTCGCATGTCGTATGTCGTGTGTCGTATATCGTCCATTGTTTTTATCCTTCTCTAACGTTCGGGGCTCTGTCTTCTGTTCTTCGTCCTCTGTCTTCTGACTTCTGTCTTCTGTCTTCTGTTTATAGAGCGGCGTAAAATCAACACCGCTTTCGTTGATATCCGGCGCCAGGACCTCAATGTCCATCTGGTTGCACTCGGCGATATAAGCGACGACCTTCTCGGTGTTGTCCATTTCGTAAGTCAAAAGGGCAGCCATAAACTCGACAGGCCAATGGGCCTTCATATAGGCCGTCTGATATGCGATAAAGGCGTAGCGGGTCGAATGGCTCTTATTGAAGCCGTAGCCGGCGAATCGCTCGATAAGCTCGAAAATCTGCCCGGCCTGCTGCTTTGTCAGCCCTTTATCGACACAGCCGGCTACAAATCTTTCCCGCTCCTTGGCGATAGTTCTGGCCTTCTTTTTGCTTATTGCTTTGATGAGGGCATAGGCCTCTCGCAGCGGTATATCGCCGAGCCGATTACAAATCCGCATCACCTGTTCCTGATAGATCATAATGCCGTAAGTTTCTTCGAGGATTTCTGTCATAATCGGGTGCGGCAGGCTCCATTTGGCGCCGTGTTTTCGGTCGATGTAATCCGGAATCAGTATCATAGGCCCCGGCCGATAGAGGGCATTGGCGGCTATCAGGTCTTCTATGCGGTCCGGCTTCATCTTCATCAGCAGGTTCTGCATACCCTCGGACTCAAACTGGAAAACTCCTTTTGTTCTGCCGGCTGAAAACAGCTCAAAAACCTTCGAGTCGGTAAGGTCGAGCTTTTCCAGGTCGATGTTCACGCCGTGGATTTCCTTGACCAATTGGCATGCCCGCTCTAATACGCTGAGGGTCTTCAGGCCTAAAAAGTCCATTTTCAGCAGACCGACCTTCTCCACCATCGGCCCTTCGAACTGGGTTATGACATCGTCGGAGCTGGGCGCCTTATACAAGGGCACGAAATTAGTCAACGGCTCATCAGCAATCACAACACCGGCTGCGTGGACCGATGCGTGGCGGGCAAGACCTTCGAGTCTTTTACTGATGTCAATTACTTTTCTTGTCAGTTCATTTTGCTCGTAGGCCTGTTTTAATTCAGGCTCAGTCTTGAGCGCCTTATCGAGCGTCATATCGAGTGAGAACGGAACAAGCTTGGCCAATCTGTCGGCCTCAATTAACGGAACGCCGAGCACCCTGCAGATGTCACGGATAACCGCACGGGCCTTCATTGTCCCGAAGGTTATTATTTGTGCCACGTGGCCGTATTTTTGGCGGACATAGTCGATGATTTTCGCTCGGTGGGCCTGACAGATATCGATATCGATATCCGGCATTTCGTTGCGATGCGGGTCCATAAATCGCTCGAAGAGCAGGTCGTATCGAATAGGGTCAACATCACACAATCCGAGACAGTATCCGACTATCGTGCCTACGCCACTGCCTCTGGCGCCTATGGGGATATTATTTTCGTGCGCATACTTGCAGAAATCCCAGACGATAAGAAAATAGCTGGCGAAGCCTTTCGATTCGATTACGTCCAGCTCCCTGTCAAGTCTGGCTTTTATCTGGTCGGTAATTTGGCCGTATCGTTTCTTTGCCCCTTCGTAGCACCGCTCAGTGAGAAACTCTTCCGGTGTCGAGCCGTCCGGAGGCTCGAAGCGCGGTGCGTGCTGCCTTTTTAAGTCAAGCTCTACATTACAGCGCTCGGCAATCGCCACGGTATTGTCGCAGGCCTCGATACTATCGGCACCTGTACCCGCGTTTTCTGTGCGGGCAGCACAGGTGCGGGCAAAAAGCTGCCGCATTTCATCAGGGCTTTTTAGATAAACGTCCGGCGGATAAATCATTCTGTCGGGGTCGTCAGCCCTTTTGCCGGTGCTTATGGCACAGAGGCAATTGTGGGCCTCGTGGTCGTCCTGTTCCAGAAAGTGCACATCGTTTGTCCCCACCAGACCAAGCCCCATCTTTTTCGCAAGGTCTATCAGTCCATCGCGGATATTCGGGTCATCGCCCTGGTGTTGTTGTATCTCGATGAAGAACCTATCGGTCCCGAAAATCTTTAGATAACTTTCCGCCGCTAAGTACGCTGCCTTTTCGTTTCCTCTGGCAAGTTCGGCTGGGATTTCACCTTTCAGGCAGGCCGTTGTGCATATAAGGCCTTCGTTGAGTTCGGCCAGAATTTCCTTATCAATCCTTGGACGATAATAAAATCCGTCGAGGTAACCGGCACTGGCTAATTTCAGCAGATTGTGATAGCCGATATTGTTTTCAGCCAAAAGAATCAAATGATATGCGGCGTCGGTTATGCTGGTTTTTGTTCTATCGAATCTGCTGCGAGGCGCAACATAAGCCTCGATACCGAGGATTGGCTTGACGTGTGCGGCGATTGCTTTTGTATAGAACTCGACGGCACCGAACATATTGCCGTGGTCCGTAACGGCCACAGCGTCCATATCGAGTTTTTTACAGCGTTTGAATAGTTTATCGAACGCTATTGCCCCATCGAGCAATGAATACTGACTGTGCAGATGAAGATGCGTAAATCCTTTATTTGCCATAACTTATGCCGTCCTTCTGAACTCTGATATTAACGTTTGTATCATAGGTTAAAAACTTTCTTATGTCAATGAATGGCTTGAATGTTTGTTGGCAAAATCGTAAAAAAATTCTTGTGAGCTTGTCCCCGGTGTATGCTCACTTGTTTTTCTGCCGGGGATCTATGCTAACTTGCTTTTCTTAGTTTACCCCCGATGTTAGCTCACTTGCTTTTCTGTCGGGGGCCGGGGATCTCAATATGTTTAGCCCAGGTTTCACCTGGGGTTTTTGTTTAGCCGTCGCCGCCACGGCGACGTTGTCATTCCTGCCAAGAATGTGCCTGCGAAAGCAGGTAGCAGGAATCCAAAATAATCAATAATAAATAATCATTTGAAAAGGTAGGGTGTGCATTGCACACCGTTTGACTTTTTGACTTTTGATTTGTAATTTTGCTATTTACATTTTGACTTTTAATTTTCTAAATCTTGCCTTTCCCCTTCTTTTGTGTTATTTTCTACCCATAAAGGCGTGAGGCACAACTGCGGATTTCTCTTAAAAAATGCCAGCGTTGCCGGCCTCGTCCCGCTAAATACTATATACTAACGACTATCGACTAAATATGAGATATGAAAAATGAGCCGAAGCAGCGGCTAAATTGGCAACAAAAAGTGTTGGATATTATTATGTTAGATTAATAAATGATCACTAAAACGTTAAATCCAATACATTTTGAAGATATTGAACCACATCGGTTCGAGGACCTTGTAAGACAACTACTATATGATTTTAAAAACTGGAAATCATTGGAGCCAATGGGACGTTTAGGTTCTGATGAAGGGATAGATATTAGAGGTATAGAACTTTCTGCTTCTCCCTCAGAACAAGAAGAAAATGACGAAGACGAAGAAAACGACGACACTGTAAAAGATGTTTTACCCACAGAAAATTTATGGGTGATTCAATGTAAACGGGAAAAAAGAATTGGGCCTACAAAAATAAAGTCTATTACATCCAAATCCTTGTCATCACTAGATAGCCCTCCCTTTGGTTTCATGCTTGTTGCTGCTTGTGATTTTTCAAAAAAAACTCGAGATGAATTCCGCAAACAAATGCTTGAATTAGGTGTTCAAGAATTTTATGTCTGGGGAAAGGCTGACATAGAAGATTTATTATTCATGCCCAAAAATGATCACCTATTATTTGCATATTTTGGCATTTCAATACAAATCAGAAGACGTTCTATTAAATCTAAAGTCCGTTCTCGCTTAGCGATTAAGAAAAAGCTTGTTAAGGTATTTGGTGACTTTCATAATTCAACCTACCGCCCCCCCATTTTAATTAGAGATCCTAAAAACACTCAATATCCTTATATTAATAACAGCTCCGAATTTATTAAAAATCCACCTTGGGGGTATTGGCATCTGGAGAATCATAACCCCCCAGATCATCTTGCTTTTGTTTTTAATAAATTTTTTGCCTATGCCAATTGGGAAAACAAAGAATGGGATTTTGTAAAAAATTGCGATACTGCTATCCCTAATCATCCAACTTTGTATGGTCTTTCACGTAACGCTTTTAACCTTAAAGATAAGTATGAAATATGTAGAGTTTATTCCGAACGTAACATTCCAGAAGAAAACAGGGCGTGGGCTATGACTATAAGGTTCATTCACTATGATCGTATATTAGCAATAGATGAATTGGGAGACGCTTGTAACGAAGGTCCTCATTTGCTGGTAGATTATGTTGATGGCAATGTTCCTTTTGAACCAAATTGGTCTTTTCAAATAATAAAATCTGCCGCCAGAGTTTCTAGTTTTTCCCCAATTAGACCCAAAAAGAAATTGCGAAAAACATTTTTCCCCAAAAAAATCCCAGATGAAAGAAAAATCTACTATAAAGAGTTAGATGAGAAATTAAACAAAAACAAAGCCTAAAAACCATTCACAGTTCAGGGCCACTGGCTTAACCCCAACTCTACACCCCTCTTTTACCTTCAAAATTTGTTTTCTCTGCTGTCTCTGTGGCTAATTTTTCTGGATCCCTGCTACCCGCCTTCGCGGGGGTGACCAAAAAAAGTTCATTTTTGGGTGTGATAGACCCGTTCGACTGCGCTCAGGGCGGCCAAAAATTTTTTAATTTTTGGCCGTTTTTTTGTTTACTTCTGTTTGGAAATCTATTAAAATACCTGTATGTTTGCCAGCAGGCAAACGTAAACCGCCAGTAGGCGAAGATGACATTTCATTTTGCATGTCTGTACTTGTCCGCCATAGCCTTGTGCGACGGCGGAAGCTGCAGCGCAGCAAGGACTTAGAGCCAGCAGGCCCGAATCCATGCATGCCTTAGGCAGGGAACCGTTTTGAACATTTAATTTTGTGTAATTTGGATTTGTTTAGGATTTAGGGATTAGGATTTCGGGTTTCAGACTACCAAATGCAACCTTGGGCTACGATCTATGCAATACGCAATACGCGATACGCAATACTCGCCAACCGTCTTCTGTCCTCCGCCCTCTACATCTGTCGAGAACCCTCTACAAATCAGCTCCTTTTTATGCAAAACAAACCCAATTTGCTGGATGCTCAAATGAACGTAAGTTCTATTTTAACAACGGATTATGAAAATAAATCCAATTGGACACTTGGTGAAAACAAACCCAATTCAAACCCAATCAAACCCAATT
>Ga0209979_1000132_pt1 | contig 124485 bp, 118 predicted proteins | sample AnhtaG_FD_183114 | JGI IMG/M metagenome (GOLD analysis project Ga0209979, IMG submission 183114) | Deep subsurface microbial communities from Anholt, Denmark to uncover new lineages of life (NeLLi) - Anholt_01485 metaG (SPAdes) (version 2) | ecosystem: Environmental > Aquatic > Marine >...
GGTGAGGGAGGCAGCGGTAGCCGCCGGGGCGGAAGATGCGGTGGTGAGCGAGGTGTGGGCCAAGGGCGGCGAGGGGGGTGCGAAGTTGGCGGAGGCGGTGGTGGCCGCCTGCGAGAAACCCTCTCAGTTCAAATTCCTCTACCCTCTGGACATCCCCATTAAGGAGAAGATAGAGGCCATCGCCACCAAGGTCTATGGAGCGGATGGGGTGGACTATTCGGCTGAGGCGGAGAGCAAGATCAACCTCTACACCAAGTTGGGCTATGACAAACTGCCCCTTAATATGGCCAAGACCCACCTCTCCCTCTCCCACGACCCAGCGTGGAAGGGCGTGCCCAAGAACTACAACCTGCCGATCCCTGACATCAGGGCTTCGGTAGGTGCGGGCTTCCTCTATCCGCTTTGCGGCGAGATGCGCACTATGCCCGGATTGCCTTCCCGTCCCGTCTTCATGGACGTGGATATCGATGAGGAGGGGAAGACGGTAGGGCTTTTCTAAAGCCTCTCCCTGGGAGGGGGTGCCGAGAGTACCCCCTCCCCCTTTTGACCTAATTGCACCTTAATTATCCAGTTTGACAAAGGGGTCGGTTGGGGGCATAATTAAGATAGGACCTTTTCTCTTGCCCTAGTTCACAATTGAGGAGGTGCGAATTGGCGGAACAGGTCATCTATGAGGTGCCTTCTCTCTATGCTGACCACCATGTGGCGGCGGTGCGGAAGGCCTTGGCTGACTTGGAAGGGGTGGAGGAGACCGAGGTTAGCGCTGCCTTCCAGGAGGTGAGGGTCTCTTACGATCCTAAGAAGAGTTCGCCCTCAGCCATCGAGGAGCGGCTTAAGGAGGCGGGTTATCCCCCCGGCGAGGAGGGGATAAGCCTCCCCTTCCAGAGCGAGAAGGGAGATCCAGCCTGGAAGAGAGTTGGCCTGCGCGAGATCCATACCAACCCCGTCGATCTAGAGATGTCGGGCGAATTCCGGCTATACTAGGCCGCTTATATGCGGCAGTTGATAGCCTTTTCTGGAGGAGAGTAGCATGGGTGATAAGAGAAGCATAGACCCTGCAGCGGTCGAGATGTTGAAGAGGGCGGAGGAGATGCACCTCTCCACGGCCTTTAGCCGTGCGGAAGAGATGAAGCCTTGTCCCATCGGTGCTGATGGTCGCTGTTGCAAGATCTGCAACATGGGCCCCTGCCGGTTGGTGAAGGAAGGTCAAACGGGGATCTGCGGAGCCACGCTGGAGACGGTGGCGGCCCGGAACTTGGCTCGGGCCATCGCCGGGGGCGCATCAGCCCACTCGGACCACGGGCGGGATATGGCCTTTGCCCTCATCGCCGTGGCTAAAGGCGAAGCCCCTGGCTATGAGATCAAGGATGTAGGGAAACTCTTGGCCGTGGCCCGGGATATGGGGCTCGAGACCGAGGGGCGGGAGGTGGAGGAGATAGCGCTGGAAGTGGGGCGGGTGGCGCTCTCTCAGTTCGGCCAGCAGCGGGGGGAGTTGATCTACCTATCCCGCGCTCCTGAGCCCCGCCAGGAGATCTGGCGTAAGTTAAAACTGGCCCCTCGAGGGGTGGATCGGGAGGTGGTGGAGATCCTCCACCGGACTCATATGGGAGATGATCAGGATGCGGAGCATATCCTGCATCAGGCGCTGCGCTCTTCCCTAGCCGACGGCTGGGGGGGTTCCATGATCGCCACCGATATCTCCGACATCCTCTTCGGCACCCCCAGCCCCTTGGTCACCAAGGTGAATCTGGGCGTGCTCAAGGAAGACGAGGTCAACGTCGTGATCCATGGTCATGAGCCCACCCTATCCATGGCCGTGGTCGATGCCACCCGGGACTCTGAACTGATCGAGTACGCCAAATCGAAGGGGGCAAAAGGGATAAACATAGCAGGCATTTGTTGCACCTCCAACGAGACGCTGATGCGCCAGGGGGTGCCTTCGGCGGGGAACTTCCTCAATCAAGAACTAGCCATCATCACCGGTGCCGTGGAAGCGATGGTGGTAGATGTGCAATGCATCATGCAAGCCCTTTCCGACCTATCGGATAAATTCCACACCAAGTTGGTTACCACCTCTCCCAAGGTGAAGATCAAGGGAGCGACCCATATCGAATTCGATGAGCATCGAGCCCCTGAGGTAGCGAAGGAGATCGTGCGCCTGGCTATCGACAACTATCCAAATCGGGGGGAGGTCCATATCCCCGAGGTGCTTGCCGATCTGGTTCCCGGCTTCTCCCACGAGTATATCCGATATATGCAAGGGGGCTATTACCGGGCCTCCTTCCGGCCCCTCAACGATGCAATTATCGCTGGGAGGCTGAGGGGCGCAGCCGGGGTAGTGGGCTGCAACAACCCGCGGGTCTGCCAGGATGAGGCCCATCACTATATCGTCACCGAACTGTTGAAGAACGATGTCTTGGTGGTCCAGACCGGTTGTGGAGCCATCGCCAACGCCAAGTACGGACTATTGCAGGGTGAAGCCGCTTTGGAGTACGCCGGCCCTGGCCTGCGGGAGGTATGCGAGGCCATCGGTATCCCGCCGGTGCTCCATATGGGCTCCTGCGTGGACAATACTCGCATCCTCACCCTGCTCACGGAGATGGCTACCGAGGGCGGCTTGGGCAGCGATATCTCCGATCTCCCCGGTGTGGGGATCGCGCCCGAGTGGATGAGCGAGAAGGCGTTGGCCATAGGCGCTTACTTTGTGGCCTCAGGCGTATATGTCCTCTTCGGCGTGGGCTCTCCGGTGGAGGCGAGCCAGGAGGTGACGAGGCTCATTAGCCAGGGTTGGGAGGAGAAGGTTGGTGGGAAGTTGGAGTTTGAGCCCGACCCGGGAAAGATCGTGGAGAAGTCGCTGGAGCATATAGACAAGAAGAGAAAGGCCTTAGGCCTAGTAGAATACGACCCCAGTCGCTTTGGCCGCAGCGGCGATCGCCGCATGCAGGAGTGGCTGGAGCGACGGGAGAAAGGTGAGCCGGTGAGCCTTTACAGAGAGGCTGCATCCTAGTTCTTGGGAGGAGTTATGTCTAGATTTATAGCCACCAGAGCGATTCGAGGGGCGAACCGTATCGTCCAGGAGGCTGAGGGTCTCTTGGAGAAGGCTTTGGCTGAGCACGGACCGGATACCAAGGTCGCCTTCCCCAACACCGCTTACTACCTACCGGTGATCTTAGGCCTCACTGGCAAGGAGGTAGCGACATTGGAGGATCTGAAGCCGGCCTTGGAGCAGGCCAGGTCCCTCTTGCACCCTGTGCCACGGGATCAACTGTGGACCCCCTATCTGGGGGAGGCCCTGGACGGTGGCGTGGCCACCTTGTTGGCCGAGGAAGCCATCATGGGGATAAAGTACGCCCTCGGTGAGCAGCCGGAGAGGCTGGATGGTTATCCCGACCTGGTAACCGCTGGTGGCGAGGGATATTGCAATGGCCCCATCGATGATGTGCAGTTACGCGCTTGGGGCATCCAGTTGGTGGATGGGCGCATGCCTGGCTTCGCCGCTATTGTAGGCGCTGCTAGGTCCAACGAGGTGGCGGTGAAGATCGTGCGGGAGCTCCAGATGAGGAATATCTTGGTCTTTCTCTGCGGCAACGTGAACGGGCGCAGTATCATCCATCAGTTGCTGGAGGAGGGGGTGGAGTTGGGCTATGACACCTATATCATCCCCTTCGGCACCGACACTATCAGCGCCATCTATCCCCTGGGCTTCGCCACCCGCTCAGCCCTCACCTTCGGAGGGATGAAAGGCGGGCAGGCGAGGGAGATCTTGCTTTACAACAAGTACCGCGTCTTCGCCTTCGTTTTGGCCCTGGGTGAGGTGGATGACCTGAAGTATACCACCGCCGCGGGGGCCATAAGTTATGGCTTCCCGGTCATCGCCGATACGGTGATACCGGAGATCCTTCCCACCGGCGTCACCCAATATGAGCACGTCATCTCCATGCCCTTCGACGATATCGAGGGCAAAGACGACCTGGAGCGCGCCGAGAGGTTAGTCCAGAAATGTATCGAGGTACGAGGGGTGAAGGTGAAGATCGCCGAAATCCCCATCCCCGTCCCCTACGGCTCGGCTTTCGAGGGAGAGCGGGTGCGTAAGGATGACATGCGTATCGAGTTCGGGGGTAAGTACTCCCGGGCCTTCGAGTATCTGCTTATGAGAGAGCCCGATGAGATCGAGGATGGAAAGATCGAGTTGGTCGGTCCTGACTTCGACGAGGTCGAAGAAGGCGGAGTCATGGACATGGGCATCGTGGTGGAGGTGGGGGGCCGCAAGATGCAGAAGGACTTCGAGTCGGTCCTGGAGCGCCAGATCCACTATTTCCTCAACGCCGCTTTCGGCGTGCAACACATCGGGCAAAGGGACATCGCCTGGATACGCATAAACAAGACGGCTGCCGACAAAGGGTTCAGATTGCAACACTTCGGCGAGATCCTATACGCCCGTTTCAAGGGTGAGCCCTGGAATAGCATCGTGGACAAGGCGCAGGTCACGCTTATGACCGACCCTGAGGAGATGAAGAAGTGGCTGGAGCTGGCTCGGGAGGCTTATAGCGAACGGAACGTCCGTGTGGCGGGCCTGACCGACGATGCGGTAGAGGAGTTCTATTCCTGTACCCTTTGCCAGTCCTTTGCTCCCACCCATGTGTGCGTCATCTCGCCACAGCGGCTGGGACTTTGCGGGGCCTACAACTGGCTGGACTGCAAAGCAGCCTATCAGATAAACCCCACCGGCCCCAACCAGCCCATCTCCAAAGGAGAGTGTCTGGATCCAGAGGTGGGGCGTTGGAGCGGGCCTCAGGAGTTCGTGCGTCAGCATTCCAACCAAACCGTGGAACATGTCACCATGTACTCCATCATGACCGACCCCATGACCGCCTGCGGATGCTTCGAATGTATGGCCCTAGTTATCCCCGAAGCCAATGGCGTGATGATAGTTTCACGAGAAGACTCCAGTATGACCCCCGCTGGCCTGACCTTCTCCACCATGGCTGGCATGTTCGGCGGCGGCTTGCAGACACCAGGAGCCATGGGGGTAGGCAAGTACTATCTGACCAGTCCCAAGTTCATCTCCGCCGACGGTGGGTTCAAACGAGTGGTCTGGATGTCTTCCTTCCTCAAGGAAACGATGCCTGAGGAGTTCAAGGCCGTGGCCGAGAGGGAAGGCATCCCAGACCTCGTCGATCGCATCGCCGACGAGCGCAGCGTGACCACTGTAGAAGAACTGCTCCCTTGGCTGGAAGAGCATGACCATCCTGCTTTGAAGATGCCTCCCATATTCTAGACAAAAGAAGGGGTTAGGGAAGTCGGAGTCCATGGCTACCAGGGGGCGCGCCTTCGGTGGAGGTGAGGCCCCCTTGTTCCCTAACCGTTAGAGGAGCGTTATATGGCAGAAAAAGTTGAGATCCCGGTTCAGAGGTGGAGTGGTAGGGTGCGCGAGGTCACCTTAGGTGCTACCAAGGAGGAGGGAGGAACCCGCGCCCGAACCGTGACCGTGGGGGGGGAGGCGACTTTGCCCTTTCTCCATTTCGAGGGGGAGCTCCCCCATCCGCCTCGTATCGCCCTAGAGATACAAGACAAAAAGCCTGAGGAGTGGTCGCCTCTTCTGCTTGAGGCGTGGGAGGAGGTGATCGATGATCCTGACGCTTGGGCCAAGAGGGCCGAGGAGAGGGGCGCAGATCTCCTACTTCTAAGGCTTAGTCTTGAGGATGCTCAGGGGGAAGAGAACACGCCGGAGAAGGTGAAAAGTACGGTGAGAGAGGTGCTTTCGGCTACCGGCTTGCCCCTCTTGGTCTTCGGGCCGGGCCAAGTGGATAAGGATAACGAACTCTTGGTGGCCGTGGCTGAGGAGGCAGCGGGGGAGAGGGTGGTTTTGGGGGTCTGCGAGGAGAAGAACTACCGCACCATCGTGGCCGCGGCCTTGGCCCACGGTCACCTGGTCGATTCTCGCACCCCTATGGATGTGAACCTAGCCAAGCAACTGATCATCCTCATCCACGACATGGGCCTGCCCCTGGATCGCATCTTGATGGACCCCTCCACCGGGGCTTTGGGGTATGGGATCGAGTACGGCTACTCGGTGATGGAGCGGCTTCGTTTGGCCGCCCTCCAAGGCGACACCATGACCCAGCAGCCGATCTTAGTGACCCCCGGTGAGGAAGCCTGGCGAGCCAAGGAGGCCAAGGTGGGGGAGGGTGTCCCTGAGGCCTGGGGTGAGTGGGAGGAGCGGGCCATCATGTGGGAGACGATGACCACCACCGCTCTCATCGAGGCAGGCGCCGATGTGGTGGTGATGCGCCATCCGGAGTCGGTTCGCCTGGTCAAAGAGGCGATAGATAAACTATGGGTGAAGGAGGGGTGAGGGATGGCTCTCACGGGTTTGGATATCTATAGGCTTCTGCCCAAGACCAACTGTAAGGAATGCGGATACCCTACTTGCTTGGCCTTCGCCATGAAGTTGGCGGCCAAGCAGGCGGAACTGGCAGACTGCCCTTATGTGACCGAGGAGGCGAAAGCCCAACTGGCTGCCGCAGCCGCCCCTCCTATCCGCTTGGTGACCATAGGCACGGGCGAGAGGAAGGTAGAGGTGGGGAACGAGACCGTACTCTTCCGCCATGACAGGACCTTCTTCCACCCTCCGGGGCTCATGGTGCGAGTCAAGGATACGCAGTCCATAGATATGATCGAGAGGAGGGCTCGGGAGGTGGCTGACTACTCCGTGGAGTATGTGGGCCTAGAACTCCGCTTCGATGGCTTAGCGGTGGAGAACGCCTCCGGCGAAGCCTCCGCCTTCGCTTCAGCGGTGGAGAGGGTGAGGGAGACAGGCCTACCTCTGATCCTTATCTCTTCTGACCCCGGGGCCATGGAGGCGGCTCTGGCCAAGAGCGATGGCACAAGCCCCCTCATCTACGCCGCCGATGAGGAGAACTGGGAGGCTATGAGTGAGTTAGCCAAGAGGCACCAAGCCCCCTTGGCGGTTCGGGCTTCCGGGCTAGAACCCCTGGTAGAATTGGTGGAGAAAGTAAGAGGTGCCGGGGTAGAAGATCTGGTCTTAGACCCAGGTTGCCGAGGTCTTAACGATTGTTTGGTGGCCTTCACCCATATCCGCCGTTTGGCCCTGCAAAAGAACTTTAGGCCTCTTGGCTTCCCCCTTATCGCTTTCCCCGGCGAGGAGGCGAACTCTCCAGAGGAGGAGGCTATCCTGGCCGGCCAGCATATCGCCAAGTATGCGGGCTTCGTGGTGATGGAGGATTTCGACCCTGCTCTGGCCTATCCCCTCCTCACTCTACGACAGAACATCTACACCGACCCTCGCCAGCCGATCCAGGTTACCCCGGGCATATACGAGTTCGGGAAGCCGGCCCCCGATTCCCCGCTCCTGATCACCACTAATTTCTCCATCACTTACTTCAGTGTAGCCAATGAGGTGGAGGGGAGTGGTATACCCTCCTGGCTTCTGGTGGCCGACTCTGAGGGGATGAGTGTCCTCACCGGCTGGGCGGCCGGTAAGTTTGACGCCGATAAGATCGCCAAGACGGTCAAGACCACGGGCATCGAGGAGAAGGTAAGCCATAGGAAACTGACTATCCCTGGCGCGGTGGCCGTGCTATCCGGTGAACTAGAAGATGAACTCCCCGGCTGGGAGATCTTGGTAGGGCCTCGTGAGGCGGTGGACCTCCCCGCTTACCTCAAGGTCTGGAAGCCCTAACGCAGAGCCATCTCTGAGTACCGGCCACACTTAGCACCGATTGAGATGAGGTTGGTCTCGTAAGGAGGTGTGAGTAAGATGGAAATAGTGGGTGAGTGCATCCATATCATCTCTCCCAAAGTGAAAAACGCCATCGCCAAGGGGGACAAGAGTTGCATCCAAGAACTGGCTATTCGCCAAGCGAAAGCGGGGGCCCAGGCCTTGGAACTGAATATAGGCCCCCAGAAGAGGGCTGGCCCCGAGGTGATGGAGTGGATGGTAGATGCCGTGCAAGAGGTGGTCGATCTACCCCTCTCCTTGGATACCACCAACGTAGCGGCCATGGAGGCCGGCCTAAAGCGGGCTAAGAAGCGGCCTATCGTCAACTCCGCTTCGGCGGCCCCCGAGCGACTGGAGACTATGCCACCCTTGGCGGCCAAGTACAACGCTCGGCTCATCGCCTTGACCATGGGCAAGAATATCCCTCCCTCAGCCGAGGCGCGGATCGAGATCGCCATGGAGACCTTGATGCCCCGCATCCTGGAGGTGGGTCTCTCCATGGAGGATGTCTACTTCGACCCTCTCATCCTCACCGTCTGCGGTATGCAAGAGTATGTGAGGCAAGGGGTGGAGACGGTCCGCTTCTTGAAGCAGATCGCCGATCCACCGCCCAAGACGATAGTGGGGCTCTCCAACGTCTCCAACGGCGTCCCTCACGAAGGTCGGAGTCTTATCAACCGCACCTATCTGGTGATGCTCATGGCTGCCGGCCTCGATGCGGCCATCGCCGACCCTTTGGATCCCAGGCTCTGGGAGTTCATACGCATCGTGGAGGAGAGGGATGATTCGACTCCGGCGGGGCGGCTGCTTCTGCGCCTCTACGACTCCGTAGCCTCCATGGGGGAACTGAACCCCGATGATGTGGATATGAGTGATCCAGAGCAGGTGGCTATCTATAAGACGGTGCAGATCCTAGAGAACAAGGTGATCTACGCCGCTTCCTATCTGAGGGTGTAGAGATGCTTAATAAAAAAGAGGAACTTTTGGCTAGAGCGAAGAAGCCGGCCCAGGATGCCATGCGGTTACACCCCTACTATAGGGGGAAGATCGAGATGGTCTCCAAGTGTGTGATACGCGATTTTAACGATTTCGCCATCTGGTATACGCCTGGTGTGGCTGCGCCCTGCCGGGCTATCGCCGAGGATCGGGAGTTGGTCTACGAGTATACCAACAGATGGAACACCGTGGCTGTGGTTAGCGATGGGACACGGGTTCTAGGCCTGGGAGATATAGGGCCTGAGGCTGGGTTGCCGGTGATGGAGGGGAAAGCGCTCCTCTTCAAATATCTGGGAGGAGTAGATGCTGTCCCCATCTGTCTCGATACGAAGGAGCCTGAGGAGATCATCACCGCTGTCAAATGGCTGCAGCCCTCTTTCGGGGGCATAAATCTGGAGGATATCGCCCAGCCCAAGTGTTTCCATATCTTAGATACCCTGCGGCGAGAGATGGATATCCCGGTCTGGCATGACGATCAGCAAGGGACGGCGGCGGTTACCCTGGCGGGGCTGATCAACGGCCTGAAGTTGGTGGGTAAGAAGATCGACCAAGTGAAGGTGGCCATGATCGGCGCTGGAGGGGCTAATATCGCTGTCGCCAGGGTGATAATCGCCGCGGGGGTTGACCCCAAGAAGATCATCATGTGCGACAGCAAGGGGACGCTTCATAAAGGGAGAAGAGAACTGAAGGAGACCCACAAAGAGAAGTGGGAGATCTGCCTGAAGACGAATGAGGAAGATATCGTGGGTGGGATCCCCGAGACGATGAAGGGGGCCGATGTGGTCATCGCCCTCTCCAAGCCGGGGCCGGATACCATCAAGAGGGAATGGGTCGCCGAGATGGGGCCTGATCCTATCGTCTTCGCCTGCGCCAACCCCATCCCCGAGATCTGGCCCTGGGAGGCGAAGGAGGCGGGAGCCAAGGTGGTGGCTACCGGTCGCTCCGACTTCCCTAATCAGGTGAATAACTCTTTGGGCTTCCCCGGCATCTTCCGGGGCACTCTAGATGTGAGGGCTCGGACCATCACCGATGAGATGTGTATCGCCGCGGCTTATGAGTTGGCCAAGACCGCTGAGGATAGGGGAATCAGCGAGGATTACCTCATCCCCACCATGGATGATTGGGAGGTCTTCCCTCGCGAGGCGGTGGCCGTGGGTATGAAGGCCCAGGAGCAAGGGGTGGCGCGGCTGAAACTGAGCGAAGAGGAACTTTACGTGCGAGCCTCGACCCTCATAAAGCGAGCCCGGGAGGAGACCCAACTTCTGATGAAAGAGGGGTTCATCCCGCCGGCTCCAGAGGAGTAACAGGTGAGGGTCTACCGGGGGTGGTTGCGTGGCAGATAGAACAGGCGCCGTCATGGTGGTGGGTGGTGGCATCGGTGGCATACAGGCCGCCTTGGATTTGGCCGCGGCCCGCTTCAAGGTCTATCTCGTCGAGGCCAAGCCGGCCATCGGGGGCCACATGGCGCAACTGGATAAGACCTTCCCCACCAATGACTGCTCCATGTGTATCCTCTCCCCTAAACTAGTGGAGTGCGGTCGCCATCGGAATATCGAGATCCTCACCAATGCGGAACTGGTGGGCTTGGAGGGCCAGGCTGGTAACTTCAAGGCCAAAGTGGTCGTCCATCCCCGCTATGTGGATGTGGAGAAGTGCACCGGCTGTGGGGAGTGCGCTCGCGTTTGTGTCCGAAGGACGGTGATCCCTTCGGAGTTCGAAGAAGGGTTGGGGAAGCGAGGAGCCATCTATATCCCCTACCCCCAAGCGGTGCCCCTAAAGGCAACTGTTGATCCGGAGACCTGCCTCTACCTTAAGCGGGGCAAATGTACCTTAGCCTGTGTGGAGGCTTGTCAGCCGAAGGCTATCGATTTTGACCAGAGACCCCAGGAGCTGTTACTCGGCGTGGGGGCTGTGATTCTGGCGCCGGGCTATGAGCCCTACGATGCCCGAAAGTCAGCCGAGTTCGGCTTCGGCCGTTATCCTAATGTAGTAACCAGCCTCCAATTCGAGCGGATGCTTTCCGCTTCTGGTCCCACGGCTGGCCATGTCCAGCGCCCCTCCGACGGAAGGAGGCCGGAGAGGATAGCCTTCTTGCAATGCATCGGCTCCCGAGACCAGAACCACGACTACTGCTCCAGCATCTGTTGCATGTACGCCACCAAAGAGGCGATCATGGCCAAGGAGCATGAGCCGGAGACCGAGATCCAGATCTTCATGATGGATATGCGGGCCTTCAGCAAGGGGTATGAGGAGTATTACCATCGGGCCAAAGAGAGGTACGGGGTGAAATACACCCGGTGTCGTATCTCCGCTCTTAAGGAGGAGCCGAAAACGAAGGATCTCATCGTTAGATACGAGGCCGAGGATGGGACCCTCTTGGAGGAGAGGTACGATCTAGTTGTCCTTTCCGTGGGGATGGAGGTCTCGGGGAAGAGCAAGGAGTTAGGGCAGAGATTGGGCCTAGCCCTCGATGGGTATGGCTTCTGTCTGACCCCCACCTTTGACCCGCTGGTTACCAGTCGTCTGGGCGTTTACGCCTGTGGTCCCTTTGTGGAGCCCAAGGATATTCCGGAAACGGTAACGGAGGCCAGCGCGGCAGCGGCTAAGGCAGGGGGACTCCTGTCCATCGCTCGAGGTACCCTCACCAGGGAGCCCATATACCCTCCTGAGAGGGAGGTCGAGGGGGATGAGCCTCGAATCGGGGTCTTCGTCTGTCATTGTGGCTCGAATATAGCGGGCTTCCTCGATGTGGCTGAGGTGACAGCCTACGCTAAGACCCTCCCTTACGTAGTCTATGCGGAGGATAACCTCTACACCTGCTCCCAGGATTCGGCGGAGATCATCAAAGAGAGGATAGAGGAGCACCGCTTAAACCGAGTGGTCGTGGCCGCTTGCACCCCCCGCACCCATGAGCCTATCTTCCAGGAGACTATCCGCCAGGCAGGGCTTAACCCCTATCTCTTCCAGATGGCCAACATCCGTAACCAGTGCTCCTGGGTACACTCCCATGATTGGGAGGGGGCCACGGAGAAGGCGAAGGAGTTGGTGCGCATGTCGGTGGCTCGGGCTGCGGCTCTGGAACCCCTACATTGGACGGAGTTACCCCTGGAGCGGTCGGCCCTGGTGATCGGGGGGGGGGTGGCTGGGCTAAACGCTGCCCTCTCCCTGGCAGAGCAGGGTTTCCCGGTGCATCTGGTAGAGTCGAGTGAGAGGCTGGGAGGGAACCTCCGCCGCGTCCACTATGACATCTACGGCTCTGCCCCTCAGGCTTACCTGCAAGATCTCGTCTCCCGCGTGGAGGACCATGACCTGATAACCATCCACCGGGAGACGCGGTTGGTGGAGACCACAGGGTTTATCGGCAATTTTTCCTCCCGGCTGGAGACGGGGGGGAAAATAGAGGTTATTCATCATGGAGCGATCATCGTGGCCACCGGGGGTCGCGACTATCGGGGGAGCGAGTATCTCTACGGCCAAGATGAAAGGGTGTTAACTCAGGGGGAACTAGAGGAGTTGATAGTACAGGAGCCGGGGAAGGTGGCCCAGGTCAGGGAAGTATTGATGATCCAGTGTGTCCCCCCCATGGCGCAAATAGGGTACTGCAGCCGTATCTGCTGCGCCGTGGCTGTAGAGAACGCCCTGCAGATAAAGGAATTGAACCCCTCGACCAGGGTTTATATCCTCCATAAGGATCTACGCACCTACGGCTTTCTGGAACGAGAGTACGAGAAGGCTAGGAGGAAAGGGATCATCTTCCTGAGGTATGATGATGAGAGGGAGCCCCGGTTACAAAACGAAGATGGCGATCTCGAGGTCACCTGCTATGAACGGGCTTTGGAGGAGGAGATCGTCCTCCATCCTGATCTCGTGGTTCTCAGCACAGCAACCCTCCCTTCCCAGGGGGTCAAAGAGTTGGCCTCAACCCTGAAGGTGCCCTTGGACCTTGATGGCTTCTTCCTAGAAGCCCATGTCAAGTTGCGACCCTTGGATTTCGCCACCGATGGCATCTTTCTGGCCGGTGCAGCCCATTACCCCAAACTGGTAAGCGAGGCCATCGTCCAGGCCCAGGGAGCGGCGGGCCGAGCAGCCACCATACTCTCCCAGGAGACCCTCCGGGTGGGGGGGATGGTGGCTGTGGTGGAGAGCGATAGATGCACCGCTTGTCTCACTTGCGTACGCATCTGTCCCTTCGACGTGCCGCAACTGAACCGGGAAGCGATGGGCGCGGGAGCGATCAGGGGAGCGGTGCAGATCGAGACCGCTCGTTGCCGGGGGTGCGGGATATGCGTGGCCGAGTGCCCAGCCAAGGCGATAGAGTTGATGCATTGTAGAGATGCTCAGGTGAGGGCTGAGGAGAGGGCGCTCTTCCGGGAGGTGGTAACCGCATAAATGGAAGCGGGGAAGGGGAACGGCTTTGAGCCCAAGATCGTGGCTTTCTGTTGCCACTATTGTGCCTACGCGGCGGCGGATTTGGCCGGCTCTTTGCGCCTGCAATACCCCACCAATATCAGGATAGTGAAGATCCCTTGTAGTGGCCGTTTGGATGCGCAACACATCTTAGACGCCTTCGAGGAGGGGGCTGACGGGGTGATGGTGGCCGGTTGCCTAGAGGGAGATTGCCATTTTCAGACCGGGAACCTGCATGCTAAGCGTCGAGTCCGTTGGCTTCAGGGGCTCCTAAAGGAGATAGGTCTCGACGGGGAACGACTCCAGATGTGTAACATGTCCTCGGCCATGGGGGGAGAGTTCGGAGAGGCTGCCACGGAGATGACGGAGAGGGTAAAGGAACTGGGCCCCAGCCCCCTGCGAAAATCAGAGGAGTAACTGCTTCGGTTGCTGGGTTTAGGGGGAAGATCATCATGATCGAAACTAAACAGGTGGAACTGGCCGAAAGAGAATTGGAAGCCATGCTTGAGGAGAACTCGAACCTCGTTGAAGAGGGGTTGAGGTTTATCGATGATCAGATGGCGGCTGGTCGTGGGCCCCTAGACATAGTAGCGGTAGATAGTGGCCACGCTGATGAAGAGACGCCTGGTAACGAGTTGTTTACCACTTAGCGGGGAGTATGAACCATGATCGTCGGAGAGCAGAAGCCCTTAGACGAGATCAAAGAGATGATCGCCGGCCATAAAAAGGTCCTCATCGTCGGTTGTGGAACCTGCGTGACTGTCTGTTTCGCCGGAGGGGAGAAGGAGGTGGGCATCCTCGCCTCGGCCCTGCGGATGAAAGGCAAACTAGACGATGAGGAGATCACCATCGATGAGGCCACGGTGCAGCGCCAGTGCGAGTGGGAGTATCTCGACGCTATCGGGGAGGAGATAGAGGCTCATGATTTGGTGCTCTCTTTGGCTTGTGGAATCGGGGTCCAGGCTATCGCCGAGCGGTTCCCCAACGCTCGTGTAGTACCCGGGCTCAACACCTCGTTTTTGGGCCTACCTGAAAAACAGGGGGTTTGGGCCGAGCGGTGCGCGGCTTGCGGAAACTGCATCCTGGATAAGACAGCGGGGATCTGCCCCATCGCCCGTTGTGCCAAGAGCCTGCTCAACGGCCCCTGTGGCGGCTCCCAGGGGGGTAGATGTGAGATCGATCCCCAGGTGGAGTGCGCTTGGCAACTGATCTACGATCGGTTGCAGGCGAGAGGGGAGTTGGAACTCTTGGAAGAGATAATCCCTCCCAGAGATTGGTCCACAAACCGCGACGGTGGCCCGCGAAGGATCATCAGAGAGGATCTGCAGTTTGAAGAATAGAGGTCTTGATCTCTTGTGGGGTGGAAAAGGGAGAAAGGTATGGCAGACCTAGAGACCGTGGAATACCCCGTCATCTGGTTGCAGGCGGCAGGCTGCACAGGCTGTTCGGTCTCCGTTTTGAACTCTGTCAGCCCGACCATCAAGAACCTCTTGGTAGACGAGATCCTGCCGGGCAAACATATCGCTATGCGCTTCCATCCCACGGTGATGGCTGGATCGGGCGAGGCGGTCATCGGTGAGTTGGAACGGGTTGGACAGGGGGGTAGAGGTAGTTACCTTCTAGTTGTGGAGGGGGCCATACCCTTAGCCCAGGAGGGTAGTTACTGCCTTCTGGGAGAGAAGGAGGGTCAAGGCGTGCCCATCTTCCATTGGGTGGAGTCCTTAGGCAAGAATGCTCTAGTGGTCATCGCCTTAGGTACCTGCGCTTCCTTCGGAGGCATCCCTGCGGCCGCTGGAAACCCCACTAACCCTGTGGGGGTCAGGGATTTCTTCGCTTCTCGCCAGATCACTACCCCTCTCATCAATCTCCCTGGCTGTCCGCCCCACCCTGACTGGTTCATAGGGACGTTAGCCAGCCTTCTACTTTTCGGGTTGCCTAAGCCAGAGGAGTTAGACATCCTCGGGCGTCCCAAAGCCTTTTACGGGGCACTGATCCATGAGAACTGCCCTCGGCGGGCCTACTTCGATGAGGGTAAATTCGCCAAGAGTCTGAGCGACGAGGGGTGTCTCTACGAGTTGGGCTGCAAGGGGCCGGTAACCCACGCCGATTGCCCCATCCGCCTCTGGAACCAAGGGACGAACTGGTGTGTGGGTTGCGGTGGCTTGTGTATCGGTTGTGTGGAGCCCACTTTTCCCGATCTCCTCTCGCCCCTCTATGAGAGGATCGCGGATGAAGATATGCCTGGCATCGGGGAGCAGCAGGTGGTTAAGGGGTGAGGAGCGGTGGTTGCCAGTCGAACTCTGAAAAGCTTTCAGATCTTTGAAGGGCTAACCGATAGTCAGTTGGAGAGGATAGCGAAACTCTGTCGAGAAGAGGTCTATCCCGCTGGTGTGACTATCAACGAGGAAGGCGACCGGGCGGAGAACCTCTACCTCCTTTGGCAGGGTACGGTGGCTTTGGAGATGAAGATCCAGGCTTGGCCCCAGGAACCTCCTAGGAAGACGGTCATAGATGTGATAATCAGGGGGGAGCCTTTCGGCTGGTCGGCCCTAGCCGAGCCCCATATCCTCACCCTTTCAGCGAAGACCCTGGAGCACTCTAGAGTGATCATAATCAAGGGGGATGACCTTCACCGGCTTTTCGAGAGCGACCATCATATGGGTTATCTGGTGACGGAGAGGCTCACCAATGTCGTCGGCGGGCGGCTGAGGGACACCAGACAGAGGTTGACCCAGATGCTGAAGGAAGCGGAGGTGGCGCGAGCCTACGCACCTGAGGAGTCGACCCTAGTGCGGGGGGTAGAGGATTTCATCCGCTACAGGTGGGTAGCGGTTGTGGGGGTGATAGTCATCGCTTCTCTGGCCCAGACGGTCTTCCAGGTTGATTTCCCCTCCCTGCCCATATTCGCCGTGGCTGGGGGCATCGCTTTTTACAACCTCCTCTTCTGGGTCTACGCCAGAGGTTTAGCAGGCGAGGAAGCCCTCTCCCTGGCCACCAAGGCTAGAAGGTTGGCCTATGCACAATCGATCACGGACCTAGTGGCCATCACTATCCTCCTCCATTATACCGGGGGGATAGAGAACCCCTTCATCTTCTACTATGTCTTTCATGTCATCATCGCCAGCGTGCTCCTTTCCCGGGAGGTCGCCTATTCACTGGCCACCTTCGCCCTTCTTCTCCTCTCCTCCTTGGTGGGACTGGAATACTTTGGCTTCCTCCCCCATGTCCATCTAGAGGGGTTCGTCTCTCCTTACCTTTATCAACAGGGCTCTTTCGTCCTAGCCGTCCTCTTGGCCTTCGCCACTACGCTCTATGTGAGTTGCTATATGAGTGTCAACATCAGCGGGGAGTTAAGGAGGAGGCAGGGGGAGATAGTGGCCCTGAAGGATCGCCTCCTGGCTGAGGCGCGAGAACTGGAAGAGGTGAATAGAGAACTGGTTAGGTTGGATAGGCTGAAGACCTACTTTTTGGCCATCGCCTCCCACGATTTGAAGACCCCTCTAGCGGCGGTGGAGAGTTACCTGCAGGTGATCTTAGGTGGCTTCGTGGGGGAGATCACGGAGCGGCAGAGGCATATGATGGAGAGGAGCAGCCTGAGGATTAAAGAACTGATCGGCATGATCAACCGCTTTCTAGACTTGGCGCATATCGAGAGGGGTGAGATCGTTCACAAGATGGAGATGACTTCTCTGGATGAAGTCGTAGATCGATGCGTGGAGGAGATGGAGGTTCTGGCCTCGGAGAAGGGTCAAACTCTAACCGTGGAAAAGCCTCCCTCCCTGCCGGTGATCTACGCCTCTCCTAGTCACCTGCACCAAGTTTTGACTAACCTTTTGAGCAACGCCATCAAATTCACTCCCGAAGGGGGTTCGGTAACCTTAGGAGTGGGAGAGGTGGATGATAATATCCAGGTTACGGTGACCGATACGGGGGTAGGCATCGACCCCGAGGATATGCCCCACATATTCGAGGACTTCTACCGAGGCAGGAGCGTGGGGGGAGTGGGAACGGGCTTGGGGTTATCCATAGCCAAGAGGATCGTGGAAGCCCATGGGGGGAAGATTGGGGCCCAGTCGCCCTATACTGAGGGTCAACCGGGGAGCAGGTTCACCTTCGTCATCCCCAAGGACTCGAGGAGGTGATCTTCTTCCGGTGTTAGGGGGTGGTAGCATGAAAAGCGGTAGCAATCTGGAGCGGGTCCTGGAGGAGGGCCACTTCGCCGTGACCGCGGAACTAGGGCCTCCTAAAGGTAGTAGCGCGGAGTTCGTTCGCCGAAAGGCCGAACTTTTGAAGCCCTATTGCGATGCGGTGAACGTCACCGATAACCAGACCGCGGTAGTCCGCATGTCCAGCGTGGCGGCTTGTGCCTTGGTGAAGCAAGAAGGGCTGGACCCGGTGATGCAGATGACCTGTAGGGATAGGAATAGGATCGCCATTCAGAGCGATATCTTGGGAGCGGTGGCCTTGGGCATACGGAACCTCCTTTGTCTCTCTGGGGACCATCAGAAGTTCGGCAACCACCCGGGCTCGAAGAACGTCCACGACTTGGATTCCATTCAGTTGATCGGGGTGGTAAGGAAGATGCGAGACGAGGCCCAATTCATGAGCGGGGACAAGATATCGGGAGGGGTGCCCCTCTTCATTGGCGCCGCCGCCAACCCCTACGCAGACCCCTTCGAATTCAGGGTGCTCCGCTTGGCCAAGAAGGTTAAGGCAGGGGCGGATTTCATTCAAACCCAAGCGGTCTTCGATGTGGAGCGGTTCGCCAGGTGGATGGAGATGGTGCGGGATAAGGGGCTAGACCAGAAGGTCCATATCCTGACGGGGCTCATACCTATAAAGTCGGTCGGTATGGCTCGCTATATGCGGGATTACGTCTCTGGCCTGGTCGTCCCCGATGAGTTGGTCACCAGGATGGAGAACGCCAAGGATGCCAAGGAGGAAGGGGTGCAGATCGCCCTGGAGATCATCGAAGAGATAAGGGATATCCCCGGCGTTCACGGGATCCATGTCATGGCTGTAGCCTGGGAGGAGGTCATTCCTCTCATCACTGAGAGGGCGGGGCTTCTGCCCAGGCCGATAGTCTAGCCTCCTGGCTAGATGGGAGGGGATGATGGAACGACAACCCAAGATATTGGTAGTTGATGACGATCCGGATATCAGAGAGGCGATAACCACCATCCTTTCCACTCAACCCTATGAGGTGGTGGAAGCCAAGGACGGGGTGGAGTGCCTGGAGAGGATCAGGGAGAAGGTGCCGGATCTTTTGATCCTGGATCTCCTCATGCCTCGGAAAGACGGCTTCGCCGTAGTCCGAGAACTGAGGGAGAACCCCAAGTATGCCAAGTTGCCCATCTTGATCCTGACCGTGGTGCGGGAGGATGCCAGTCGCCGACGGTACGAGTTGGAGACCGGTTTGGCTCTCGACGTCCAGGATTATGTGGAGAAACCGATCCCTCCAGCCGATCTCTTACACCGGGTGAGCAAACTCCTTGGGAAAGCGACATAGGTTTCTTTCCACAGGGTTGGAGGGTTTTGAAGACGGAGGAGAAAGGTGACAAAGATACTGCTTGTCGACGATGACCCGGATTTCGTAGAGGCTACGAAGATCGTTCTGGAAAGCGCACCCTACCAGGTAGAGGTGGCCTACAACGGGACGGAGGCCCTGGCTAAGGTACACGAGGAGAAGCCGGACCTGATCATTCTAGACATCATCATGCCGGAACAGGATGGCTTCAAGGTCTGTAAGGCGCTCAAAGAGGACCCCGAACTCTCGAAGATCCCCATCATCATGCTGACCTGCCTTTCGGAGCGGATGGGGGAGACGGTCTATTCGGTGAGCGATGGCCTCATGTTGGAGGCCGAGGACTATGTGGACAAGCCAGTGACCCCCGCTGAACTGTTGGCTCGGGTGGCCAAATTCCTGGAGAAGCGAGAATCATAGCGGTCTTCACATATTCGGAGGTTGTCTATGTTGGTCTCTGAACAGAAGCCTCTGGAGGAGATCCTGCGCTCCTTGGAGGGTGAAGAGAGGCTCTTCCTTCTAGGCTGTCGTGGATGTGCGGAGGCGTGCCAGACCGGCGGCGAGAAAGAGGTTCTAGCCATGAAGGAGACGCTAGAGGAGGCGGGAAAAGAGATCGCCGGTTGGACGGTCTTGGATTTCCTCTGTCAGAAGGGTCTGGTTAAGACGGGGCTCTACCCTTTTGAGGAAGAGATCCTCTCCGCCGATTCCATCTTGACTATGTGTTGTGGTATCGGGGTTCAGGTTACCTCCTCGGTGGTGGGGAAGGTGACCCATCCGGCCTGCAATACTATCTCCCTCGGCGGTTCCCGGGGCGAATGGTGGGGCAGTGAGAGGTGTCTAGAGTGTGGCGACTGTCTCCTGGACTTGACGGGAGGGATCTGCCCCCTCACCGCCTGCACTAAGGGCCTGATTAACGGCCCTTGCGGTGGCGCGAGGGATGGGAGGTGCGAGTTCGAACCCGAGGTGCGGGAGTGCGGATGGCAACTCATATACGAGCGGTTAAAGAAACTGGACCGGCTTCATAAGTTGCGGGAGATATCCCTACCCAAGGACTTCGCACGCATGCAGCCGCCCAAGGATCTACGGGGTACCGCTTTCTGGAGCCTGGGACAGCAAAAAGAGGAGCCAACCGGAGATGAAACTCTCGGAACTCTTTAACGATGGCAAGTTCGTCATCACCGCCGAGGCTGGCCCACCGAAGGGCGTCGATGTGGGGCGGATGCTGGAGGATGTGGAACTCTTGCGCGGCAGAGTGGACGCCTTCAATGTCACCGATCAGCAGAGTTCGGTTATGCGGCTCGGCTCCCTGGCGGTGAGCGCGCTGCTCAAACAGAGGGGGATAGAGCCTGTATTTCAGGTCACCTGCCGGGACCGCAATCGCATCGCCCTGCAGTCTGACCTTTTGAGCGCCTATGTTTGGGGCATAGAAAATGTCTTATGCCTCACCGGAGACTATGTCTCCTTGGGAGACCACCCGGAGGCCAAGCCCGTCTTCGATCTTGACTCTGTCTCTCTTCTTTTGACCGCATCCAGGTTGCAGGAGGGGTACGATTTGGCGGGTAGGGAACTTGCGGGCAGCCCCACTTTCTGCCTAGGGGCAGTGGTCAACCCTGGGGCTAACCCCTTGGAGCCCCAGATCATCAAGATGGAGAAGAAGATCGAAGCGGGTGCCCAGTTCTTCCAGACCCAGGCGGTCTACGAACCGGAGAGGTTTGGGGCGTTCATGAAAGAAGTGGAGGGGTTCGGCGTGCCGGTCATGGTGGGGATCATCCTCCTTAAGTCCGCCGGTATGGCTCGCTTCATGAACCGGAACGTGGCTGGTATCCACGTGCCAGATCACCTCATCGCCGAGATGGAGGAGGCGAAAGATAGGGCGGAGACGAGCGTGGAGATAGCGGGCCGGCTGGTTGGGGAGATGAAGGGCCTCTGTCAAGGGGTGCATATCATGGCTTTGGGTTGGGAGAGGTATCTGCCCGCTGTCCTGGATGCGGCAGGGTTATAGAGATGAGGGTTCTTATCTTCTCCGATCTACATGCTAATTGGGAGGCTCTTTTGGCCATGCAGGCCGTGGAGCGAAACCCGGACGCGATCCTCTTCCTGGGCGATGCGGTCGATTTTGGACCGGACCCTAAGGCTTGTCTCTCTTGGCTTTGTCGAAGCGTCATTCACGCTGTGCGGGGGAACCACGATAACGCCTTGGCCACAGGGATGGATTGTCTCTGCGAGGAGGAGTATCGCCACCTGGCTCTCGCCACTCGAGAGTACACCGCTCGCACCTTGGGCCCAGAGGAGATATCATATTTAGGGGAGTGGCCTTTGGAGGTCTATCTTAACTTAGGAGGGGCGCGCTTCTACCTCACCCATGCCGCTCCCTCCAACCATCTCTTCAAATACCTTAATGTGGCCACGGCCAGGGAAGAGAAGTTACGGGAGGAGATAGAGGGCATCGAGGCAGATCTCATCTTCTTGGGTCATACCCATATCCCGGCTATAAGGAGGGTGGAAGATACCTACCTGGTCAACCCTGGCAGCCTAGGGCAGCCTCGCCATGGGAGCCCAAGCGGCACCTACGCCCTCTGGGAGGATGGGGAGTTGGCTATCAGACATGTGGACTACAACTGGGCTGAGACCCAAAGGAAACTGGCGCTCCTTCCCCTGGAACCGGAAGAGATAGAGCGGTTGCAAGATATCTTGGAGCGAGGCTTCTAGTGAAGATAGCGATCACCGGCAAGGGGGGAGTGGGTAAGACTACCTTGGCTAGTCTCCTGGCACATATATATGCTCAGGAGGGGGAGAAGGTCCTGGCTATCGACGCTGACCCTAGCCCCAACCTGGCCTCTGCCCTCGGTTTTCCTCCCCACCTGGTGGCTGATATCGTGCCCATCGCCCAGATGGGAGACCTCATCGCCGAGCGAACGGGTGCCAAGCCGGGCACGATGGGCGGGTTCTTCACCCTGAACCCTCGAGTCGATGATATCCCCGATCGCTTCAGCGCCTTCCATCGAGGCATCAGGCTCCTTCAGATGGGGGGCGTCAAGAAGGGGGGAAGTGGCTGCCTCTGTCCCGAGAACGCGCTTCTTAGGAGCCTGATGGCTCATCTCTTATTGGACCGCTCAGAAGTGGTGATCCTGGATATGGAGGCCGGGGTGGAGCATCTGGGGAGGGGGACGGCCAAAGCGGTGGACGCTTTCCTTATCGTAGTGGAGCCTGGGCAGCGAAGTCTTCAGACCGCTCGACTGATCCGGGATTTGGCCTCCCATCTGGGCGTTCCACGACTTCACCTGGTGGGCAACAAGGTTCGCCAGGAGGAGGATCGAAGGTTCATCGATGAGAACAGCCCTGGACTCCCTCTCTTGGGTTACCTCTCCGCCGACCCCAAGGTGATCGAGGCCGATCTCAAGGGGACGGCGGTCTTCGACACTGCGCCAAAAGTGGTGGAGGAGGCTCGAGATATCTGGCGGAGGCTAAAGAGAAGGGAACCGACCCCCACCTCAGGGGAAAAAGATGGCGACAACTAAAGATCTCACCCTGGCTCAACTGATAGAAGAGGAGACGGGCAACAACATCTACTTATGCTACCAGTGCAAGAAGTGCACCAGCGGTTGTCCCTTGTCTGAGCATTTCGACTTGGAGCCCCATCGGGTCATGCGGGCCCTCCAGTTGGGGCGAGAGGAGTTAGCCCTTTCCTCGGCCACTATCTGGCTCTGCGCTTCCTGTCAAACCTGTACCACCCGTTGCCCTGAGGGGCTGGACGTGGCTGGCATCATGGATCAGTTGAAGATGGTAGCCTTGGAGCAGGGGATAGAGCCCCAGGTTCCGGAGGTAGCCATCTTCAATGAGGCCTTCCTGCGCGGGGTGAGGTTTCTGGGGCGCTCCTACGAACTGGGCCTGGCGGCGGAACGTAACCTCCGTATCGGCCAGCCTTTCAAAGATCTCTCTTGGGGTCTCGAACTCCTGCGGAAGGGCAAAGTGGGAGTCATGCCTTCCTTCGTCCGTCAGCCCCGCCGTGTGGCTCCTAGAGCCAAGCCCGGCCAGGTAGCCTATTACCCTGGCTGTTCCTTACACTCCGTCTCCTCGGAGTTCGATATCTCGACGCGAGCGGTTTTCAGTGAGTTGGGGATAGAGTTGGTGGAACCCAAGGGATGGACCTGTTGTGGAAGTACCCCGGCTCACAGCACCGATCATCTGCTGGCTATGCGCCTCTCCTTGAACAATCTGGCTCTTATAGAGAGAGAGGGGTTCTCCCGGGTAGTTGCCCCTTGCCCTTCCTGCTTCTCCCGCTTCAACTCTTCCCTGTGGGATATGAAGCAGGAGCCGCAACTGAAGGAGCGGTTAGATCAGGAGAGGGGTTACGACTTTCGAGGATCGGTGGAAGTTGAGCATATCCTTCAACTCCTTGAGGAATGGCAGGATGGGATATCAGGGAGGGTGAAGGTGCCCCTCGAGGGGCTGAAAGTGGTGAGTTACTACGGCTGCCTCTTGCGCCTTCCCCCCCAGGTAACCCCTGTGTCGGAGTACCCCATGGTTATGGACCATCTGGTGGAGGCTTTGGGCGCCACTAGCCTAGATTGGTCATATAAGACGGACTGTTGCGGCGCTACCCTCTCCCTCTCTAAAACAGAGTTGGCTCTTGAGCTTTCAGCCAAGATCCTACGGGATGCGAAGGCTGTAGGGGCCGATTTAGTGGCCGTGGCCTGTCCCCTCTGCCATATCAATCTGGATTCTCGGCAAGGGCAGATGGGCTTGGAGTGCCAGATGCCTATCCTCTACATCACCCAACTCGTGGGCCTCAGTATGGGGATCAAGAGACTGGGTCTAGAGAGGCATCTAGTGGATCCCCGAGGGGTGTTGCAGGATAGAGGGCTCTTAGGCTAGAAACCTTGTAAGAGATGAAGGAGGAGTTATAGATGAGCGCCAAAATTATCGATGGCCGGGCGATAGCCAATGAGATGCGTGGGGAGATCGCCGCGGAGGTGGAGCAACTGAAGGCGGAACGCGGGCTCACGCCGGGGCTAGCCACCGTCCTGGTAGGCGAGAAGCCGGCCAGTCAGTCGTATGTCCGTATGAAGAGACGCGCCTGCGAGAGAGCCGGCATCCTCTCCTTCGGACACCACCTACCCGAGGAGGCTACTCAGGAGGAGGTGGAGGGGTTGATCCGCGACCTGAGCGCCGACCCTACCGTCCACGGTATCCTGGTCCAACTGCCCCTACCTAGGCATCTGGACGAGGAGGCTATATTGGGCTCCGTGGCCTTGGAGAAGGACGTGGATGGGTTTCATCCTATCAACATCGGTCGCTTAGCGATGAAGGGCCGAGAGCCGCTCTTTGTCCCTTGCACTCCTTACGGCTGCATGGTGCTTTTGGAAAAGGCCGGTGCCCAGATCGAGGGCACGGAGGCGGTGGTCTTGGGCCGAAGCAACATCGTGGGCTTGCCCGTGGCTATGCTCCTCCTGCACGCCAACGCCACGGTGACCATCTGTCATTCACGGACCAAAGACCTGCCCGCTGTCTGCCGCAAAGCGGAGATCCTCATCGCGGCCGTCGGCCGGCCGGAGATGGTCAAGGCCGACTGGGTGAAACCCGGCGCCTATGTCATCGATGTCGGTTCCAACAAGGTGGATGATCCCACCGCGGAGAAGGGGTATCGTTGGGTAGGCGATGTCGCCTTTGACGAGGTGAAGGAAGTCGCTGGCGCCATCACCCCCTCGCCGGGCGGCGTGGGCCCCATGACCATCACCATGCTTCTCAAGAACACCGTAACCGCCGCCAAGCGAACGCTGGCCGGGTAGAAGCAACAAGTTCAAGTAGGGTTACCCGCAAAGGATGGTGGGCTTCGCCTTCATCTGGAATCTTGACTTCGGGGTAGCGGCACAAGGTAGGAATCGATCGGTAGGGGCATGAGGTGTAGCCCATGAACGACACCACCCAGGTGATAAGAGATTTGCAACAGGAGCTGCAAGCCAAATCTCTCATGTTGGCTGACTTGGAACTCATGATAGAGGATTATGAACGGGAGAGATCTAAACTCCTAAAGGAACTCGTCTCCCTTAAGGAAAGGCTGTGGGATCTCGCTGAACAAGAAGGGCGTGGTCTTCGGCCAAAGAAAGAAATCAAGGCCAGGTAGGTACGGGACATTTCGCCGGGGTAGTCGGGGCGGTCTATATAGTCAAGACGTGATGGACTACCAATCTTGGAAGAGAACTCCGAGAGGGCAAAAAGAGGTTCATACTGGTGATGAACCAGGTCTGGCCCTTGCCTCCCAGGAGGCTAGCCTTCTCAGGGCCGTCAGTTTCTCTCTATCTCCTACCTTGGCTCGGCGGGCTGCCATCTCTAGGATTTCGATGGAGCGGTCGTAGTTGGTCCTATCCACGGGATAGGGGTGGCCATCCTTTCCGCCGTGAGCGAAACTGAAGCGGACAGGGTCCTTGAAACTGGGCTGGGCCCCATAGAGGAGTTCGGAGATGAGGCTGAGGGCCCTTATGGTCTTGGGCCCCACCCCCTGCATCCCCAGGAGTTCCTCGAAGTTCTGGGGCTGTCTTTCATAGGTTGATAGAAATATCTTCTGCAACCTATGGGGATGGATCTCCTCTAGGGAAACCTGGTGGTGAGAGGGTAGATGGAGGCTTTGCAGCCTCTTGATCTCCTTCACCAGCCGCTCCGGCTTCTCGTGGCTGATAAGGGTGCTGACTCGCCTCGCCGCCTCGCTCTCCTGGGCCACCATGTTGAGAGGGTTTTCTTGGCTGTCACAACAGATGGCCGCATGGGGCTCGCAGACGAAATCCTCGACCCCCTCGCTCAGCCAGTGATACCGGCGGGCTAGCCTGGTCTCTGTGTTCATCCCCTGCTGCACCACACACCAGACCCCCTCCCGATTGAAGACGAAGGTGTGGTGATAGATCTGATAGCCATCTTGCAACCCAGCCGTATCTACCTTGGCTGCCATCCGGCTGGCGTAGACCAACTCGTGGGCCTCGCGCTTCACCAGATGGCCTACCCTTTCGATCTCCTCAGGCGTCTTTCGGGAGGTGCGTCCCTTGCCCCCGGCCACAAAGAGCCCCAACTCTCTCTCCAGGCCTCGAAGCCCCTCTTTTAGGGCTCCGCAGACCGTAGTGGTAAGGCCACTGGAATGCCAATCGAACCCCAAAACACAGCCGAAGGATTGGAACCAAAAGGGGTCGGAGAGACGGCGCAGCATCTCCTGGGAGCCGAACTCGACCACGATGACCGTGGTCATCTCCCTGGCTAACTTGGCCATCCTTTGGAAGAGCCACTTAGGAGCCTTGCCGTAGTGGAGGGGTAGATTGGCGGTACCGGTTCTCATGAGCGCACCCTTCTAGGACATTTGTTCTAAGAAGAGTATAACACTTAATGGCCCGCCAGTCAAGGCTTCTCCCCCATCGGGGTGATTCGTTCTGGATGAGTATAGAGGTTCATTCTCCTCCCCCGAGCGTAGCCAACCAGTGTGATGCCCCAAGAATCCGCCAGCCTCACTCCCAGGTCGGTAGGGGATGTCCGCGAGACGAGGATGGGTGTCTCCATTCTGACCGCTTTGTTCACCATCTCCGAGGAGATGCGCCCCGTGGTTAGGATGATCCGATCCTTGGTGGGCATATGATGGTAGAGGCATTGGCCTCTTATCTTGTCTAGGGTGTTGTGTCGCCCCACATCTTCAGCGATTACAAGAAGCCTCTCGCCATCGCTTAGCGCTGAGGCGTGAACGCCTCCTGCTGTTTGATACACCTCCGCACTCTTTTGTAGATCTCGCATCAGTTTGGATATCCGAGCAGGGGTCACAGTGAGGGAGGAGGTGAGCCTGGCGTGGTTGGCTTTTAGATCCTCGAAAGTCACCCCTCCACCGCAGCCGGAGAGGAGCACCCGTTTCCTAGGAAGGGCGAGGCCCTCATTCTTCAGCCTAACCTCGACCACGTTCCCCTCATCTTCACAGACGCGCAAGAGTGCTACGTCGTCCAGGCTTTGGATTATCCCCTCGGAGGCGAGAAACCCCAGGATTAGGAAACTCATCTTGTTGGGCGTGCAAAGTATAGTTACCAGTTCCTGGCCGTTAACGTAGATGGTCCAGGCTGTCTCTCGCACTACCGGCTTCTCTATAGGTCTAATCTCGTCTGCAGAGAGGGAGAGATAAGATACCTTCTCCGTCGAATCGTTGTTCATGAGCGGGTCTCTTTCAGCCCAGATGCTGGGCTATCCCCTCCAAGAGTTCCTTAGCCTTGACCCTACGGGGATATAGTCGCTTGGGCTCGCTTGGAGGCGAGATGCCAGCCTTTTCTCCCATTGGACGGATTCAGGCTAGTACCTCATCCACAAGTCAAGACACATCAGGGTGAAGATTAGGCCCAGGTAGGGATAGGCAGACAGTTTGTAGACCTTCCAGGCATCGCCACTGGCGCCGGTCTTGAGGAAATATGCGTTAGCAGTGACCATTATCAGGCCTAGAACGTTCGCCGCTAGGAGGTAGAGCCCGCCGAAAGCGCCGGTGAAATATGGCCCCAGGGAGGAGCCATACAGGAAGAAGGAGAGGAGTAGTAACAACTTGCTGGTCGTTTCCACCCCTAGGGGCAGGGGAAAGATGCACACCCCGGCCTGCCAGTAATCTTCACGGTAGGCGGTCATCAGGCTCCAGACGTGGATCGGCGTCCAGAAGAAGACGATGGCACAGAGGAAGAAGAGGGTCCAGTTCAACTCAGAGTTGACGCCCAGCCATCCCACCAGGACCGGAGCGCAACTCGATATCTCGCCCAGAGGGACATGGGTGATAGAGCGCTTGCGAGCGATTAGAACCATTACGGTGCCTGCCAAACCGAAAAGGAAAGCCAGGGGGTTCAAATAGAAAGCGAGGACTAAGCCACCGCCCACCAAGCCGATGGCTAGAGGCAGCATCTTCTCCGGGGGGTTGATACGCCTGGAAGGGATAGCCCGTCGCCGTGTCCGTTCCATGCGGGCGTCCATATCCCGGTCGAGGTAGTTGGTCAGGCCGTTGCAACCGGCGCTTCCCATAAGGATGGCCAACACGGTCAGTGATAACCGGCCCCAAGAGGGATGGCCCAGACCGGCCACGATAGCCGCGCACATGCCCACGAAGGTCAGAAGAGCGGTCTCCCGAGGTTTCATCACCTCGACGTAGTTCCAAACCCCCTGCCTGGTCAGCCTCACCAGGCTCTCTGTCCCACCTATCTTCGCTTCGGCATGCGTTTCCTGTTCTATTCTCAACCGTCCACCCCTAGTCATCTCTTGGTAAGAAGGCCGGGAGAATTATACACAGAGGTCAAAGGAGAGGCAATCGGGTGCTTCCTCTCTGCCAACGTTCTAGAGGAAATGGGATCTAGCCGGTCTCCGAGGGCTCTAGAGCGGCGGCCCTCTCCGCTTCCTCCTCCTCGTAGCTCTCTAGCAGTTCTCTGAGGAATTGGAGGGTTTCCTTGGCTTCCTCCTCATCGACGATGCTGATGGCGAAACCGGTATGTACGTAAACGTAATCCCCTATCTCGGCTTCTGGCACCAGATGGAGGCTTATCTTTCGTCGTACCCTACCTACTTCCACCTCTCCCACAGATCCGTTTATCGATCTTACGAGCGCAGGGACAGCCAGACACATCTCTATTTGGCCTCACGTCGATCAGACATCCCTCTTCTTCTCATAGGAGAGATAACCGACCTTCTAGATCGGTCGATCTTTCATCGGTACCCTTTCTCCCGGGCCGCTAGGTCCATATCTATGGTCACGATCCGTTCCACGGGCAAAAGCGGTGTCTCTACCACCTCCCGGAGGTCGATGGCCTTGAGGTACCTTTTGCACTCATCGCATACATAGAGCCGATAGCGGTTGTCCTCGCTATGGTAGTAGGCCAGTTGGGTGTGGTCGGTGGTGCTGCAGAAGGGGCACTCCAGCCGGCGATAGAGCCACTGGCTGTTGCAGCGCGAGCACAGCAGATGCCGTGCCCCGGACTCCTTGTCCAGCATGGCAAAGTCAGGCTCGCCATCGCAGACGGGACAGCGGCCCCGGCGCCAGAGGTCGTCCTTGACCAGGGGTCTCAGGGCTTCCGCGTAAGCCTCCAGGAAGGGATGGAGAGCGTTGATAAGCACGAAGACCAGCAATTCAGGGTTCAGATCTGGACTTTTGGCCCTATTCTCCTGTAGATATGTGGCCACTAGGGTCCTCAACTGCGAGGGCTCTTCGAGTAGCACGGTTTTGATCCGCGCGAACTCGCTAGCCAATTCGGGCTGATGGTGAGCAGCGATCTGACAGATCTCTCCAAGGAGGGGAGGGAATCGCTCTAGGTCCAGTTCGAATCCCACTCGCCTTAGCAGGGGGAGTCCCTCCCTCAGCGACTCCTTCGCTTGTCCCTCGGAGATGTTTAGATGCACCGGGGGCGCTCCTGTTTTGGCTCGTGCAGCCAGGAATTCATAGTGGGGTTCTATGATCGGAGCGAGTTGTGGCGCGTCGTCTCTCCGTTTGCGCAGTTCCGCCAAGATCCTTTCATACCCTTGCTGTGTCGCCAATTCAGCCTCCAGTCCCTATCTCCAGTCCCTATGGGGAGGGAACGAACATAGAGCCCATTTACATTATATGCGAAATGCGCCCCCTTGCCCAGAGGGTCTGTCTTCCCGTGGGTCTCGGTAGAGGCTCTACAAAGATACCGACCAGGGCGAGAGTTCCCTGGTCCGTATCTATACGCCCTTGTGGAGCGTAAGGGAATTAGATTTTGACTATTCGCTCTCCTTGCTCCTCATTACCTCCTCATACCACTTACGGTGGTGGGATTTTACGTACTCCTCCGATATCCAGCCGAAGAGCATGCTCTCCAAGGAGCCCTTCATCAAGGGGTGCATCACAGAGAGCATGAAGTGGACTAGGAAGAAGGCTGCCGTGGCAATGGCGGCCAGGTCATGGAGGAAGACGCTCCACTGGAAGAGGCCCACAGGGACCACGCCCTTTCCGAACCACATTACGAACCCGGTCACGCCGAAAACGACCAGGGCGACTACTACCGTGAGGTAGAAGAGCTTCTGCCCGGTATTGAACTTGCCTTGGGGAGGCATGGCCTTCTCATCCCCGAGGAAATAGTAGGCCGGGGCTGCCTTGAGCCAGCCCAGATCATCGGAGGACCAGGTGAAGATCTCCTTCATGGAGCGGGCGAACTGCCTGGGATCGAAGACGATGTAGATTAGGGGCACCGCCGCTAGAAGGATCACTCCGATGCGGTGTAGGAGGCGGCTGGCTTGCCCGGCTGAGCCAACGGCGAAGGGGTGGAGTTGAGGGACATAGAGAACCATGCCCGTGACCAGGAGCAGGATGAACGCCACCACATGGAGCCAATGGACGAAGCGTTGTGTGGTGGTGAAGAAAAGGATCGGCTTCTCTTTCCTCTCCATTTAACCCTCCTCGACCTTGATATTGCGGCGTGCGATTAGGAAGTTGATGAGCAACCCCACCGCGGTCGCCCCTATGGCTATCTCGCCTAAAGGCTGGACGATATCCTGCCACACGGTCGTCAGCGCGGGATATTGGGGCTTCTCGGGCAGCCCGTAGGCTGATGGCCTCTCAGTCAGGACGTATAGCCTGCCCAGACCTCCCAGTTCCGTCTCTCCATAGAGGTTAGCATTGAGGAACCCCCGCCCGTTCTTCAGGACTTCGACCCTCGCCCTGCCCTTGGCTATCATCTCTTCTCGCTCCCCCCAGGAGAGGGCTCCTGCGGGGCAGGTCTTGACGCAGGCTGGAATCAGGCCATTGGTCGCCCGGTCTTGGCAGAAGGTGCATTTGGAGGCCTTCGCTTGGCCCGACAGGCGGTTCGCTTCCAGACGGGGTATATCGAAGGGACAGAACTGGGTGCAATAGCCGCAGCCGTTGCAGAGCTCCTTCTCGAAGGTGACAAAGCCCAGGGGGTGATGTTTGAGAGCATGGGTGGGGCAGACATCGACGCAAGCCGCTTGGGTACAATGCATGCATCCCTCTTTCAAGAAGAGCCATTGGAAGCGCTCCCCCCCCTCATACTCTACGAACTTAATCCGGGTCCAGGTCTGAGGCGAGAGATGGGGAGGGTTCTCGTAACTGCCGCGGTTCACCGTCTTGGAGTAGGACCAACCCGCCAGGTCGTTCCACTGCTTGCAGGCTACCTGGCAACCGCGACAGGCCATACATTGGGAAGCGTCGATTAACATGGCCACTTTTGACATCTCTCTTCCCTCCTATGCCTTCTCTATATCTATCAGGAAGGCTTTATACTCTGGTATTGTGGTGTTGCCGTCGCCCACATGTGGGGTCAGGTCGTTGGCGCTATCCCCGGTAGCCAGCCCGCTCCAGCCAAAGTGCCAGGGCATGCCTACCTGATGGACAGTCTTGCCATTCACCGAGAACGGCTTGAAGCGGGCCGTGACGATGGCCACAGCCTCGATCTCGCCGCGTGCCGAGCGCACCTTGACCTTTTCGCCGTTCTTGATCCCTTTCTTCGCAGCCAATTCCTTGCTGATCTCGACGAACATGTTGGGCTGCATCTCCGCCAGCCAGGGCAGGGTGCGGGACATTCCGCCCGCCTGCCAGTGCTCGGTCACGCGGTAGGTGGTGGCCACGATGGGGAATCTGTCCGGCGTGCCCCAGTTGTCCCCGATGTCCTGGCCCTCGTTTGTCTTCCAGACCTTAATGACTGGGTTGTGCATCTGGCTGGACAGCAGGTGCCGGTCCACCGGCGACTCCACCGGCTCGTAGTGCTCCGGCAGCGGCCCCTCGTTGAGGGCTCCGAAGAGCCACCCCTTTCCGTCGGTCTTCATGATGAAGGGGTCGAGACCACCGGCGTCGCTGGGGGCTTTGGTTTTGCCAAAGTCAGGTACGTCGTAGCCGGTCCACTTCTCGCCGTCCCACCAGATGAGCGCCTTATCCTCGGACCAGGGCTTGCCGTCGGGGTCGGCCGAGCAGCGGTTGTAGATGATGCGGCGGTTGACCGGCCAGGAGAAGGCCCAGTAGGGGTAGATGCCCAGGCCGCCGGGGTCCTTCTGCCCACGCCGCTTGGTGGCGGGCATGATGTTCCCTTCACCATCGTCGGCCGGGTACCAATAGCCCGAGTAGAGCCAGTTGCCACAGGCTGTAGAACCATCATCCAGAAGTTTGGTGAAGTTGACTACTATATCTCCCTTCATGCCGATCAGATTTCCGTCCTCGTCTGTGACATCTCGGGTGTAGTAACCATTGATCTCGGCGGCCACCTTCTCGATGTCCAGTTGGCCCCCATAATCCCAGTTGAGGTGAACGATCGGATCGGCGAAGGGACCAGGATCGGCAGCGTAGAGTTCCTTCAGGTTCAAAGCGATGAGGTTGAGCATCTGGTGGTCGGGCAGCGCCTCGCCGGGCGGTTCCGCCACCTTGGGCCGCCACTGGATCAGCCGCCCGCTGGTGACGATGCTGCCCTCTTTCTCCATGGCGTCGGCCGCCGGGAGGACGAAGACCTCGGTTTGGATGTCGGCCGGATTCTCGCCCGGGGCTCGCCAGAAGGAGCAGGTCTCGGTATCGAAGATCTCCTGCACTACCATCCAGTCCAGTTTTTTCATGGCCTCCCGCTCGAAACGGGCGTTGGGCCCGCACACGGCCGGGTTTTGGCCCATGATCCACAGCCCTTTGATGGTGCCAGCATACATCGCCTCGAAGAGCGGAATCCAGTAGTGGTTGCCGGCGCTTTCCACCTTGGGCAGGTAGTTGTAGGCGAAGTCGTTGTCCGCGGTGGCGTGGTCGCCCCACCAGGCTTTGAGGAGGCTGACCAGGAACTTGGGCTTGTTAGCCCAGTAACTAGTCTTAGGTGTTTCTTTTTCGATATAGTCCTTGAAGGTTGGGTGCTTGCTAGCCGTAGGTGTAGCCATGTAGGCGGGGATGATGTGAGCCAGGATAGCCATGTCTGTCGAGCCCTGAACGTTGCTCTCGCCGCGCAAGGCGTTCACCCCTCCCCCCGGCCGCCCGGTATTCCCCAGCAGGAGCTGGATCATGGCCATGCACCGTACGTTCTGGGAGCCTACTGTGTGCTGGGTCTGCCCCATGGCGTACATTATGTTGCCCGTCTTGTCAGGCTGGCCACACTCGGCGTAGGTCTTGTAGACCTGTTCCAGTTTGTCCTTGGGGCAGCCGGTGACCTTGGACACCGTGTCCAGATCGTAGCGGGCGTAGTGCCGCTTCATGATCTGGAACACGCAGTTGGGGTCTTGCAGGGTCTCATCCCGCAGGGGGTTGCCGTCGGCGTCGGTCTGGTAGGCCCAGGTGCTGCGGTCGTACTTCTCATTCTCGGCATCGAAGCCTGAGAAGAGGCCATCCAGTTCGTCAGGCCCCTGGTAGTCGGGGTTGATGAGGGTAGCGGCATTGGTGTAATGGACCACATAATCCTTGTGGTAGAGCTCGTTGTCTATTATGTATTTCATCATCCCCCCGAAGAAGGGGATATCCGTTCCACTGCGGATGGGAGCGTAGATATCAGCCTGGGACGCTGTGCGGGTGAAGCGGGGATCCACGACGATCAGTTTGGCTCCCCGCTCATCCATCGCCTTATGCACCCAAAGCATGGAAGCGGGATGGTTCTCCGCCGCGTTGGAGCCGATGATGAGGATACGGTCAGCGTTCTTGATGTCTACCCAATGGTTGGTCATCGCTCCGCGACCGTACGTAGTGGCCAGACCGGCCACGGTGGCGGAGTGTCATATGCGTGCCTGGTGTTCGATATTGACGATTCCTAAGGCGCGAGCCAATTTGACGGCCAGGTAGCACTCCTCGTCGTTGTTGGCGGCGCCACCCAGGAAGGCGATGCCCGGTGTGCGGTTGACGGTCACCCCATCGGCGTTAACCGTCTCGAAGGTGGCATCCCTAGTCGACTTGATGCGCTTGGCCACCTCTTCGATGGCCCAATCCCACTCTACCTCCTCGAACTCATCGCTCCCCGAAGCGCGGTAGAGAGGCTTCTGCAAACGGAGAGGGCTGGTGGAGAGTTCTCGCACAGAGATAGATTTCGGATCCAATGCCCCTCTGTTTTGGGGGTTCTCAGGGTCGCCCTCGGCATTGATGATGTGACCATCCGCGCCGGTGGCGATGAGCAACCCACAGCCACAGGAACAATAGGGACAGATAGTAGCCGCCTCACTGATGCGTTTGTGTAGGGGGAAGACCGGTATCTCTCCAGCAGCCACGGCAGCCCCTGCGGGAAGCAAAAGGCCTCCCGTGGCTACGCCGGTCAATTTGAGGAAGTCTCTCCTCGTGATTTGAGTCATAAAAACTTCCCTCCTTTACTCTAGTTTTGACCGCCTCTATATTGCTAGGCTAATTGACCCGAAACCGACCTAGTTCGCGCCTGTTACTGGGGCCTCGCTTCCTCTGCCTCGCTCCTTCCAAAATAGATATTTGAGGGCCCACTTAATGAGGCAGATAATATCACAGGTTCAGGCCCTCGTCAAGGCCTGAATCTCTCTATTCATGGGGATGAGTTTAGGGGAGATGTGAGGGGGGGTTCGCTTTGGTGGTCAACGAAGTCTCTCCTCGTGATTTGAGATAAAGACTTCCCTCCTTTACTGTAGTTCTGACCGCCTCTATATCGCTCGGCTAACTGACCCGAAACCTATCCAGTTCGCGCCCCTTGGGCGTAACCAGATGAACGGCGCAGGCGAGGCAGGGGTCGAAGGAGCGGACGATCCGCACCAACTCGAAGGGGTTCTCCACGTCGCGCACCTTAGTCCCCTCCAACGCCTCTTCCACCGGTCCTGGCTGTCCTTGGTCATCTCGAGGTGAACAGTTCCAGGTAGTGGGCACTACACATTGATAGTTGGCGATGACGCCCTCTTCGATTCGAATCCAGTGCCCCAGCGCTCCTCGTGGTGCCCCCCACAGTCCCCTCCCTTCAGCCTCTGAGGGAAGCTCATAGTCGACATAGACCGGCTCACCAGGCTTGAGTTCCAACACCCACTCCGCCATGGCATCGGCCACCAACTTGGTCTCTAACGCCCTGGCGGCGTGGCGGCCCAGGGTGGAGAAGAGAACGGTAGCCGGGGCCCCTAAATAGGTCAAGGTATCATCCACCATCTTCCTAACCTTAGGAGCATCCGCGGTGTAGGAGACAAGCATGCGGGCCAAGGGGCCCACCTCGTAGACCTGGCCGTCGTAGCGGGGCGATTTCAGCCAGGAATAGGCCTCCTCTTTGTAAGGGTCAGGCTCCGTCGCCCCTTGGGAAGGGTGCAGGCCAGAAGGGGAACGGAATCGGCTGCTGGCCACATCCTCTCGGATCTTGGAGGGCTCGAGGGGGTGATGGGTCAGATCGCTGGCTGTGGTGGTGCCTTGGAGATGAAGCCGTTGGCGAAGGGTTAGGTCCGGGTGGCTGTTCAGGTCGAACACGCCGTAGGAGAGATAGCGTTTGCATCCGGACCCGATCTCGAAGTAGTCGTCGTAGACCTGGGCCACAGCCAACACATCGGGGATGTAGACGTTGTCGATGAAATCTCGCAAAGTCTGCAGCCTCCACAAGAAACCGGTGATCTTATCCACGGCGACATTCTCGGTGACCCCGCCGGGGACGATGGCCATATTATGGGGCATCTTGCCCCCGAAGATGGCCAGCATCTCGTGGGCCAAACGGCGCATATCTAGGGCTTGAACGTAGTGGGCTACGGCGGCCTGGTCCACTTTGGCCGACAGCCGGTAGTCGCCTTCGTATCGAGGTACAAAGGGAGCCAACGCCCCTCGTTCCAGAAAAGCCTTCACCGAGTTGAGGGTGGTATCTTGGCCCTCATATGTGGCCACCTTGGTTACGTCTACGTAATCCAAAGCCGCCAGGTGGTAGAAGTGGAGGATATGGGATTGGATATAGTTAGCGCCTTGGAGCAGGTTGCGTATTATCCGGCCGTTGTCCGGGATCTTGCTGGCCACCCCGAAAGCGTCATCCAAGGCTAGGGCTGAGGCCATAGCGTGGGAGGTGGGACAGACACCGCAGATCCGTTGCGTGATCCGCGGGGCGTCCCTGGGATCACGGCCGCGCAGGATCATCTCAAAGCCCCGGAAAAGCATCCCTGAACTGCGCGCTTCCTTGACCTCCCCGCCCTCGACCACCGCCTCGATCTTGAGATGGCCCTCGATGCGGGTGACGGGATCGATAACTATCTTTGCGATTGGTCTACCTCTTTCGGGATCCAGTGGGTTCTTCCCTCAGATCTTCGCCTAATGAGAATAACCCCTAGCCTGGTCACCTTGCGTTCTACCCCTGCATTTGTGCAACCTATCACAAAATCATGCCCTTGTCAAGAGATCATCTCTCTTCAAGACTGGGGTCTCTTTCCTCTCGAAGGCATCCAATTCTTCTATCACCAACTCTATCACCTTGGGCACCGCTGCCTCGACCTCGGCCGAGAGTTCAAGCCCCCAACCTATCTCCTTGGGTTCGATGCCCAGAATGATCGCCTCTTCAGGTGCGGAATCTAAAAGGTGTTTCGCTAGGTTCAGGGTCTCCAGTAGGCCCACTTGGTGTAGGGAGGTGAGTTGCTCTCTACTTGCTGAGATATCTTCAGGGGTGAAGCGAAATATGGTGCCCGGTTCGCTGCCGGTGCGCACGGCGTCGATGATGATTACTTGGCGACGGCCAGCCAAGGTGTCGAGGAGATCGAAGGAAGCCGTGCCGCCATCCCATAACTCGACATCATCAGGCAGTTCCCGGTCGCGTAGAGCGGAGATGACATGCACCCCCACTCCCTCATCTCGTAGGAGGAGGTTTCCCACCCCTAGGACTAGTCTGGGAGGCTGTTCCTTAGTCATCTTCGACTGGCACAGGAAGTTTTCAAGGCGATCGCGTCTTGGCTAAGCGGCACGTGAAAATTATCACAAGCCATTTAAGAATATCCTAAAGTCGCTAAGTTGTCAAGGGTCGTAGCTACTATGATGATAGATGCTTGGCCTTTAATAGAGAGTGAGCAAAGATATGGCTCTAAACCCCTGGGGTGCCCAAGTCCGGTCCGCTTCCTGCCGGTCTTCCCTGAACACCCGGCGGAGACGAGTTGAGATAGCGAAGGATTGCTCTCTGCAATGAGGAGCCCTGGATGTTCTCCAGGGCTTTTCCATGACTTGCTAAGGCTGCCTCTATGCTGGCACATCCGCGATCACTGTGGTACCCTTGCCCACCTCGGATTCGATCGTCAGGACACCGCCCAGAAGCCTGGCCCGCTCATGCATCCCCATGAGACCCAATTTCCCGGCCGCTGCCAAGTCGCTCATCCTCCCTGGCAGCTCGAACCCTCGTCCGTTGTCGCTGACCGTTAGCCTGACCCGCCCATCGGCAAACTCCACTGTTGTCACAACCTTTGAAGCCTGAGCGTGCCTTCGCACGTTATTCAACGCTTCCTGGACCATGCGAAAGAGCACTAGTTCCGCCTCTGGAGATAGACGCCGCTGGCTTCCCAACACCTTGAGTTGGACATCTATCCCCTCTTGCGTCCTCAGATCAGCGACTAACCCTTCCAGTGTAGGCAATAGGCCTAGGTCGTCCAGTGTGGGAGGGCGAAGATCCTGACTGAAGCGGCGTACACCTTCCAGTATCTCGTCGGTCAATTGTCGTGTCTGCTCCAGGCGTTGCAGTACCGATTCCGACAGTTGTTGGGGAGAGCCCATAAGCGCACCAAGATGACGCCGGAGGACTAGCAGAGCCTGAGCCGTATCGTCGTGGAGTTCCCGCGCCATCCGCTCTCGCTCCGCCTCCTGGGCGTGGGTGATTTGCCTCACGTAGAAACGCATGTTCTGATAGAGTTGGGCGTTTTCGATAGCCACACCGATCTGATTGCCGATGGTGGATATTAACGCTATTTCTTCAGGTACAAACTCCCTGGGGCCTCGCCTGGCTAGGGCCATAACCCCCTTCGCCTTGCGCTTGGACTTAAGGGGAACGATGAGTTGCGCCTGAAACCCCTCTTCACGGATAACCACTCTGGTGAGCCTTTCATCCTTGGATGTATCGTCCACCACCAGGGGCTCTCCCGTTTGGGCCACTTGTCCACAGAAGCCCTCACCTACCTTAAGCCTGTCCACACCTTTGGCCGTCTGTAGTGAGATTCCACGATAGGCAGCCAGATTTAGTTCCTGCTTGCCTTCGTCCAGGATGAAGATCAGGCCGGCATCCAACCCCGTCACCTCCAAGACCTTCTCCAGAGCAACGTCCAAGATCTGTTCCAGTTCCAAGGAGCGATTCAGGATCTCTGAGATGGCGTTAGTGGCCGTCAGCCGGGAGATAGCCTTCTGACGGAGCCGTCTCTCCTTCTCCAAAGATTCGATCACCCAACTCATCACCCCACCGACGAAGCAGACGACCAGTACCTCCATGAAAGCGTCGAGGGGGTAGAGGGATATGAATAGCATCCGAGGCATCATGATAAGGAAAGCGACGAACAGGGTGGTCAACCCTCCCGCCATCCCGAATGCCAAGGTGGCATAGGCTACAGGCAGTACGAAGAGGGTGCGCTGCAGGGCGTGGCGAGTCAACTGAAAGGGCATCTTTTCAAGAGTCATGGCTATGAGGGGTATCTCATCGGCGTAGTAGATGAAAGTGACACCCACCATCACCAAACAGATGAGCCAAAGGTGACGGTTGGCAAGGCTTCTCCTCAACCGAACCATCGTTCTCAACGCTTCCTCCCGCCATTGGTCAAAGGGCTTCGGGTTTTGACTCCTCGCGGATATCTTCCAGGCCCAGCCACCCTTTTCTTAGGGCCTTTATGACCGCCTCGGTGCGGGAACCAACCTGCATCTTGCCGAAGATGTTGCTCAAGTGGCCCTGAACGGTGCGCACGCTGAGCACCAACTCTTCCGCTATCTCCTTATTCCTGAGCCCCTTGGCCGCCAACTTGAGCACCTCCATCTCGCGCTTGGTGAGTCGCTCTATCCCTTCCTCATCGACCGGCTTCGGCCGCCGGGCAGCTAGGCGATCGAGCACCTTTCGAGCCACGGCGGGGTGAAGCACCGATTCGCCAGCATGTACTGCTCGGACCGCATCCACCAACTCCTGGCTGCCCACGGTCTTCAAGAGATATCCAGCCGCTCCCGCATCTAGGACGGCGAAGATATATTGATCGTCGTCATAGGCGGTGAGTATCAGGATGGCCGTAGAAGGGTTTTGAGCCTTGATCCTTTTGGTGGCCTCAATCCCGTTCAGTTTGGGCATGGCGATATCGATTATGGCCACGTCGGGCCGCAGTTGGGTTGCTAGCCTCACCGTCTCTTCGCCATCACCCGCCTCACCCACCACTTCGATATCCTCTTCCCGCTCCAAAAACTCCCTTGTTCCCTCCCGCATCAGAACGTGATCCTCAGCCAAAAAGACCTTTATCTTTTCCATCGTCTTCCCCCTAGGAGTAACGAAGGTCCATCCATCATCATGATACCTCGTTAGGAGAAGAGGTGCAAGCAGATAAATGCGGAAAGAGGTAGGCAGAAGTACCTGCTTCTTTGACGCCAGGTAGGTGGAAAGTCTGGGTATAACCGAGAAAGAAATCTCAACGCCAGAGGGAAGAAATTAAGAGTTTTGCGGGGAGCAAAACAGGTATTATCATCGCTGACGGCCTGAGTAGTACGGGGTAAGATTAAAGCGGAAAGAAGAGAAGAGGCTCCGATTGGTTGAGCCAAGTGGACAGGAGGTGTGAAGATGGTGGATCTGCAAGCGGCGGTAGCCATAGCGATAGCGGTTCTGGTGGCGCTCTTCGTGCCCGGCTTGGTCTGGGCCACGGTGATCGCCGGCCTGTATCAGCTCATCCGGGAGAGGATCCGAGAAAGGCAGGCAGCCGGAAGGGAGCAAGCCGAGGATATGCGGGAGGCTTGGAGCGCCAAGTGAGGCGACCTACGGTAAAGACCGTCTAGAGAGGGAGCAGTAGGTTGGAATCCACCATTGTGGTCACAGCACTGGTCGTTATCCTTCTGGTGCCCGGCTTGGTCTGGGCCACGGTGATCGCGGGCCTATGTCAACTTACCCGGGAGGCGATCCAAGAGAGGGAGGCTGCCCTCGACGAGCTACACCGAACGGTGTGAAAATCCCTCGAAACTAACGTTCAGGAGGTATAGAGATGGGTGACCTGCAATCGATGTTGGTGATGCTCTTCGCCGGACTTGTCGTGCTCTTCGTCCCTGGCTTGGTCTGGGCCATGATAATAGCCGGGCTATATGGCATGGTCAAGGAGCGAGTGGCGGAGTTGCGCGTCACGACAAGACCCAAGTTGACCCCAGCAGAAGAGCGGGGCACGAAGTAGCCGAAGAAAGTGCCCGACAGATAGCCCAGTCTTGGAACATGTCTGGGCGTCGCATGTAGCCAAAAATCACCCCGTCCAGGGCCGCAATCAAATGAGTAGGGCAGAAATCGACGCAAGCCGCTTGGGTGCAATGGATACACTTTCCTTTCAAGAGGAGCCAAAGGAAGGTTTTGCGCAGACCCTTTGCCCAAAAAGACGAAAGGCTAGTCCTTAGGGGCATCTCCCACCATTTGCTTGTGGCCTCGCTTTCTGTCCTAGAATCTTGTAGATTTGATACCGCTCTAAATCAGGAAGCAGCGAACAACAGCCAAAGCAATAATAATAAAACCTATCAAGGAGGTTCGCAGAGATGCAAGAGGTGATCAGGATAGACGCCTTCCCCCCTCCAGAGATGGCGGAGAGAGCGGAGAATGTAGGAGTCCAGAAGGCCAACCTAGACTTCTGGAGTACCTTTGCTCTAGCGGTGCTGGCTGGGGCTTTCATCGGCATGGGAGCCGAGTTCTGCACCCTGGTAGTCACCAACACCGGCTTTGGCTTCGGCATGACTAAACTTCTGGGTGGGCTGGTCTTCAGCCTGGGCCTGATCCTGGTGGTGGTAGCCGGAGCGGAACTTTTCACCGGCAACAACCTGATCATGATGGCCTGGGTCGGCCGCAAAATCAGCCTGGGGCAGGTGATGCGTAACTGGATTATCGTCTACTTTGGAAACCTGGTAGGTTCCCTGGCCACAGCCCTCATCATGTACCTTACCCGGCAGTGGGCTTTTGCCGACTATGGGGTAGGTGTCACAGCTCTCAATATCGCCAATGCCAAGGTCAACCTCTCCTTCATGGAGGGGCTGACCAGAGGTATCATGTGCAACGCCCTGGTCTGCTTAGCGATCTGGCTCTGCCTCAGTGGTAGAAGTGTCATGGATAAGATCCTGGCCATCATCTTCCCCATCACCGCCTTTGTGGCCTCAGGTTTCGAGCACAGTATCGCCAATATGTACTTCATCCCCCTGGGAATGCTGCTGAAAGCCGAACCCGAGGTGCTATCGGCGGCGGGAAAGGTCGCTAGTGACCTAGCGAACCTCAACCTCCTGGGATTCGTCGGCAACCTCGTATCGGTGACCACCGGGAATATCTTCGGTGGAGGCTTCATGGTGGCCCTGGTCTACTGGTTCATCTACCGTCGTCCAAGAAAGGGAGAGTAAGAAGGGTATAGCAGAGAAAGGGGAATAGCCGCTTCCTTGCCCAACCACCTGAAAACCGCGAGGGAACTTTTCTAACTCGTGGCGACCTACGTGCTTCGTGGCCTTTTCATATCTTGTTAGAGGTGCGCAGCACCTCTTGACAAGAGAGTAAAAGGGTGGTAAAATACCAGTAAATCTATTAAGTTGATAGACTAAATGGGCAAGGATAGCGATGAGACTCTCTAAAAGAAGCGAGTATGGTATCAGGGCCCTTATAGACTTGGCTTTCATCTATGATCAGGGTCCCATTCGTATTGAGGATATCGCGGACCGAGAGAAGATGCCGGTCAAATTCTTACAGCAGGTTCTTCTGACTCTCAAACATGCCGGCATCTTGCATAGTAAGAAGGGGGCGAAGGGTGGCTACTATCTCGCCCGGGTACCGGAGGCGATCACCTTAGGCGAAGCAATACGAGTCCTCGATGGCCCCCTGGCTCCCATCAGTTGCGTCAGCGAGATGGCCTACGAGGAGTGCAACTGTCCGGTAGGGGAGGAGAAGTGCGGGCTACGCATCATCATGGGTGAGGTGCGAGACGCCACCGCAGGGATCCTGGATCACACCACCTTGGCCGATGTTTGCGACCACGCCGTCAGCCCTTTGGAAAGCGAAACTTCTGGAAGTAGAAAAGCGACCTGAAAGAACTACCTAATATCGAGGGGGGTGTTTCGACAGGTTATAGCCACAGTCTGTAATTTGAAGGCCGAATCCCGCAGGGGAGCGGGGGACCCGATTATCCGTCGTTTTCGATGGAAGGGGTGAATCTCGCGGTAGCGAGTAGGGCGGTTCTCCCAGTCCGAACCCGTCAGCTAACCCCGTAGGCCTAAAGGGAGACGTAGTCGGAAAAGCAGGCTCAGAGATGACTATGTCTCTGGGCTTTTGCTGTGAGAAGGGATTTTCACTATTCATCAATGAAAGGAGCGTTAGAGAAATGCGGAAGTCCTATTGGTCTAGGCGGGTCATCACCGTTTTGATAGGCCTTGCGATAGCGATGGGAGGATGTCAAAAGGCGATGGAGCGGGAGGGGGGAGCCGAGTTGAGAGGGACGGTGACCGTCTCTGGCGCTTGGGCTCTTTACCCCATGATGGTCAGGTGGGGTGAGGAATTTCATAAGATCTACCCTCAAGTCACCTTTGACATATCAGCAGGCGGGGCCGGTAAGGGGATGGCCGATGCCCTGGGAGGGTTGGTGGATATCGGTATGGTCTCGCGGGAGATATTCCCTGAGGAGATCGAGCAGGGTGCCTTCTGGGTCCCGGTCACTAGGGATGCCGTTGTTGCCACCGTCAACGAGAATAATCCGGTGTTGGAAGACCTCTTAGAGAGGGGAGTGCCTCAGGAGACACTAAAGGGCATCTGGATCGATGGAGATGTAACCACCTGGGGAGAGATGGTGGGCAGGTCAGAGGTGTCAGATCAAATCCATATCTATACAAGGTCGGATGCCTGCGGTGCTGCTCAGACCTGGGCCCAGTACCTGGGCGGAAACCAGGAGGATCTGAGAGGTGTGGCTGTCTACGGGGACCCGGGACTGGCAGAAGCGGTTAGTCAGGACCCTCTAGGCATAGGCTACAATAATCTGAACTTCGCTTACGCTGCGGCGACAGGAAAGCCAGTGGCTGGGATAGAGATACTCCCTCTAGATCTTAACGGTAATGGTCGCCTCGACGAGGCGGAGAGTTTTTACGACACCAAGGGTGAACTCATGGAAGCCATCGCCACAGAGACCTACCCCTCTCCCCCGGCGAGGGCTTTGAACCTCGTCGCCTTAGGCCAGCCGACGGGATTGACGCGTGCTTTTATGATCTGGATTCTAACTGAGGGACAGCGGTACGTTGAAGAAGTAGGTTATATACCTTTACCGAAAGAACAGCTTGAGGAAGGGCTGAGGAAGTTGGAGTGAGCGGGGAAATCCATATCATCTCTCTCCAACGGGCGAAGGAGAAGGGATGCTTACCAGAAGTTTAAAAGACCGCCTGGCCAGCAGGCTCATGTTCTTGGTTACATTCTCCTCTAGTTTGATCGTCTTTCTCATAGCCTTAGCCTTGTATGTGCGAGCCAGACCGATCTTAACCGCCAAGCCTCTAGGAGAGTTGATTTTCTCCTCTTCTTGGCACCCCTTGAAAGGAGAGTTTGGCTTTTACCCCTTCATCCTCGGTACACTCTGGGTAACGGCCTTGGCCATGATCATATCTATTCCCCTTTCCCTTCTAACCGCTATCTATTTGGCTGAGTATGCCTCGACAAGGGTTCGAGGGGTTGTCAAGCCGCTCATCGATCTTTTGGCCGGCATACCGTCGGTGGTCTACGGTCTGTGGGGGGTGCTAGCCGTGGTGCCGCTGATAAGAGGTTATGTGGCACCCCTGATGGGGAGGAGTTTAGGGTTCATTCCTCTCTTCTCGGCGGAGAACCTCACTGGTTACAGTGTGCTGGCCGGGAGCATAGTATTGGCCCTTATGGTCTTTCCTATCATCATCTCCGTTACCGAGGAGGTATTTAGATCGGTGCCAGACGGGCTTCGGGAGGCCGCCTTAGCCCTAGGCGCTACAAGGTGGCAAATGGTGAAGCATGTCGTGATGCGCAAGGCGCTTCCCGGTGTAGTCGCGGCCATCGTCTTGGGCTTCTCTAGAGCCTTCGGAGAGACCATGGCGGTGCTCATGGTGGTGGGTAATGTGTCTATGATTCCATCATCCATCTTTGACCCTGCATATCCGTTGACGGCCCTGATCGCCAATAACTATGGGGAGATGATGTCTATACCACTTTACGACTCGGCGCTCTTGGGCGCGGGTTTGTTCTTACTGCTTATGGTCTTATGCTTCAACATCATGGCCAGGATCATCTTGCGGCGAGTGCTGGGAGAAGGGGGGTGATATAGATTTTGGACAAACGGAAAGAGGAACTTATCTTCCAGGGGCTGATGATAGCCTCAGCACTCATCGTCCTCGGGAGCCTCGTGTTTGTACTGGCGGTCGTGGTTTTGAAGGGCTTGCCCGCTCTCAACCTGGCCATGCTCATTCAGACTCCCAAGGGAGGATACTATTTGGGAGGAGAGGGGGGGATACTGAATGCCATCACTGGCTCCCTATGTTTGGCTGGTGGAGCAACGCTCTTGGCCCTTCTCCTTAGCCTCCCCATCGCCCTGTTCTTGCAAGTGTACAGCGGCAAGTCCAGGTTCTCCGAGTTTACCAGATTGTCCCTTGATGTCTTATGGGGTGTTCCCTCCATCGTGTACGGGGCCTTTGGCTTCACCATTATGGTCTTCCTGGGGGTTAGGGCGTCGTTGCTGGGAGGCGTTATGGCCTTGACACTCCTTGAGCTTCCCATCATGAGCAGGGCTATGGAAGAGGTGATAAGCATGGTCCCCTTCGAATTGAAGGAAAGCGCCTATGCTTTGGGGGCAACGAGATTGGAAACGGCAATGAGGGTGGTAGTGAGACAATCTCTGCCCGGGATTTTGACGGCGATTCTTTTGGCCTTTGGCAGAGGTATCGGCGATGCGGCATCGGTCTTGTTCACCGCTGGCTATACCGACAGTCTGCCCTCTTCGCTTTTTCGGCCCGTGGCATCCTTGCCTTTGGCTGTCTTTTTTCAACTGGCTACCCCCTTCCCTGAAGTGCAGCAGAGAGCATATGCTTCTGCTTTAGTGCTTACGATCATAGTCTTACTTATTAGTCTGGGCTGTAGGCTTGTCGGCGGGAGGTTTACGGCCCACGTGATAAGATAGGAGGAAGGAATGGCCAATCCTCACATCAGTGTCCATAACCTTAATGTATTCTATGGAGATCGCCAGGCCTTAAAGGATTTGACCGTCGAGATCCCTGAAAGGCAGATCACGGCGATCATCGGGCCTTCAGGTTGTGGCAAGACCACCTTCCTGAAATCCTTAAACCGATTGGTAGAATTACTGGAGGGAACCAAGATATCGGGCCAGGTGCTAATCCGGGGCCTCGATATCTATCGTCCTGATGTTGATGTGACGGAGATCAGAAAGAGGATAGGTTTGCTCTCTCAAACACCGCAGCCTCTACCCATGTCGATCTACGACAATGTGGCCTTCGGCCCCCGCCTTCATGGCCTTAAAGAGAGACAGGAGTTGGATCGGATTGTGGAGGATCATCTGCGAGCCGCGGGGTTGTGGGATGAGGTAAAGGATAGGCTTCATGCCCCAGCCTCAAGGCTCTCCGCTGGACAGCAGCAGCGGCTCTGCTTGGCCAGAGGTCTCGCCGTGGAGCCCGAAGTCTTGCTAGGTGATGAGCCCACATCAGCCCTGGACCCTATCTCCGCCCAACATATAGAGCGACGACTCCTTGACCTTAAAGAGAACTACACTATAGTAATTGTTACCCATATCTTGCGACAAGCGCGGAGACTTGCCGACTACGTGATCTTCCTCTACTTGGGTGAGCTTGTGGAGCACGGTCCTGCAGCTGATTTCTTCAACCACCCTAAGGAAGTAAGGACGCGTGCCTACATAAGAGGCGACTTCTAGATAAGGGGTTCGATGAGCAGGTTGTTTAGCCTTTTCCTGGGGTCCCCAGCAGCCCAGAACCCGAACGAGCCAGAGTAGCGCGGCATATAAGCCCTGCCTCATCGGCCGGATTTGTGATAGAGATAGCGGTTAAAGGAAGATGCTATGCACCTTACGTATATGAGAGAGGTCAAAATCCGGTCAAATCGGGGTCGAAATTGGTCAAAAATCTCTCCTTTTGGACCGGGAATGCTTGACTAAACGACCCCTTTTTGTTATCCTATATTTGTGAAATGGTGCACAAATTCGCCATAGAGGCCGGGGTCCCAGGATAGGGGAGTCCTAGGGGTCTCTTTCTTGAGGAGGTGTTATGGTGGCCCAGGAAGTTATGGAAGCCGATCTCTTTGTGGGTCTTACATCCAAAGAGGAGGTGTTGAAAGCATGAATATCGGTAAATATGAGTTCTCGGACGAGCTATACTATGACAAGAATCATGGCTGGGCTCTCGTGGAAGGGAACACGGTTACCCAGGGGGTCAGTGAGTTCGCCCAGAAGATATCCAAGGAGATCGTGTACGTTGAGGTACCTCGGGTGGGACGCACAGTGGAGCAAGGCAAGACCTTCATGTCCATGGAGTCGGGCAAATGGGTGGGCCGCATCGCCGCTATGGTCAGCGGCAAAATCGCCGAGGTCAATGAGGAACTAGAATGGGACGTGGCGCCTATCAACGAGGACCCCTTCGGCGAAGGCTGGCTGGCCAAGATCGAGGCTTCCGATCTAGGTGAACTAGATAACCTGTTCCAGGCCTCCGATGCGGAGTTCCAGGCCTTCATAGAGTCGGAGATAGAGAAGTATAAGGAGATCCTCGAGGAAGCATAGGGTCTCGCTTGGATTCTCCTCCAACAATTGTGAAACAGAGGCATACAACGCCCAGCAGATAGAGGCGCCGCTCCTCGCTTCGCTGTGCCGGGGAGGAAGGCTGACCAAGACGACGGCTGGGCGCAGCAAGCATTCACTGTCGGGCTTCTTTCGATGCCCGCAGACTTCTGGCCTGGGGATTGAATCGTGTGTGCACAGTTTATCTTTTGAGAGGCTGCAAGAGGCGGGTTGTCGGTGGCAACTATAGATAAGTGCCCCGACACATAAAGGAGGATTCAGATGATAACGGCCCATCCACTATTTGTTCTCTTCTTTATTGCAGGTGCGATCGCCTTTTTTATAGGTATCGCCCTGCGATTCTCCCTCTATTGGCGAGCGCGACCGGATTGGCGAGCCTTCATAAAGGGTGTCGCCTCAAATCTATTCAGCGTGAAGATATGGCAATTGATACAGGTGGTCGTCTTGGATGCTTTTCTCCAGAGGAAGTTATTCCGCCAAGACAAATTGAGATGGTTGATGAAGGTTCTGATCATGGTGGGCTATCCATCGATCATCATCACTGGCCACCTAAAGGTAGAGGTGATGCCCCAATTTGAGGGGTTTTCCCATCTCTTGAAATTCTTCTATGCGCCTTTCGTTGATTCTTACTTCTTTCGGGATGTGGCTACTCCCTCTCTCGGGGTACGGGATGCTCTTTTTGGGTTCCTCTTCGACCTCTTTGGAGCCATGATCTTGACCGCAGAGTTCATCGCCATCTATCGAAGGTTTGTAGCAAGAGCCAATCCCTTTAGGAGTTCTATGGGGGATATCGTTGCCGTCAACCTACTGGGAGGATGGTTTATCCTTCGGTTCATTTGCGAGGCTACAGCCATTCTGACCTATAGCCTCCCAGCCTCTGTGGCCCGATATTGGTTCGTCTCCTTCGCTCTAAGTAAAATCATCGCTCCCCTGGGGTTGCCTTGGTCATCCCTCAACTACCCCCTTTGGTCCCTGGCCGGGTTATTCTTGGGGACCCTCGTTGGCTCCATCCCTTATAATGATAAGCTCTGGCATATCCTCACCATACCCTTCGTCATGTTTATCAATTTGATGCCTCAAGAGGCCTTCCAGCCTGGAATTAAAGAGGCTCCTCTCCCTCTTTCCTTGAAGGATCTCATCGCGCTCGATTCCTGCGTCAAATGCGGAAGCTGTGTGGATGTCTGCCCGGTTTATGCTCAAAGCAAAGAGTTGGAATCCACAGCGGGAGGGTTATACAAGGACTTCAGGTCCTTCGTTAGGAAAACCTACGGGTTGCCAGGGATGCTCTTTCATTCCAACAGGACGGCCGAGAAGATGCCCAAGGGACTTTCCGACAATGCTTACCTCTGTACCCTATGTTCCAGGTGCCGGGAGGTGTGCCCCAGTTTGATCAACACCAGGGATCTCAGGGTATCGACCAGGGAGTTCATGGTGGAGACCGGCTGCTCTCCGCAGTGGGTGGGTCGGTTGGGCGACTCGGTGACCACCAGTTACAATATCTCCGGAGACAACAATGAGGACCGCCTCATCTGGAGCGAGAATCTCGAACGGATCCCTGAAGGGGTGAAGGGTAAGGAGAAGGCAGAGGTGGTCTTCTTCGTAGGTTGTGTCCCCTCCTTCTACCCTCAAGTCTATCGCGTGCCTCAATCGATGGTGCGGATCATGGAGCGGGCGGAGGTGGACTTCGCCACCCTGGGAGGGAAGGAGTGGTGTTGTGGTTTCCCCCTCATCGTCGCTGGGGTGGGAAAATCGGTCCAGGAACTGGCCTCTCACAACGTGGGAGCGGTCCGGAAGATGGGAGCCAAAAGATTGGTTACGGCTTGCCCTTCCTGCTTCCATACATGGAAGGTCGACTACCCACGAATCATCGGAGAGCCTTTAGGCTTCGAAGTTCGGCACTCGACCGAGTTGTTGGCCGATTTGATCTCCGACGGAAAGGTGAGACTAGGCCAGTTTCCGCATCTCGTTACTTATCATGACCCGTGCGACTTGGGGCGGAGCAGCGGGATCTATGACCCCCCACGGCGGATTATTCAGGCTATACCAGGGGTGACCCTCATAGAGATGGCCCAGAACCGGGAGAACGCCCTCTGCTGCGGGGGTGGCGGCGACTTAGAGATGGTGGACAGCGACCTGGTCTCGGCCATAGCCGCGCGTAAGATCCAGATGGCTTTAGATACAGGAGCCGAGATCATCGTCACCGCTTGCCCCCAGTGCAAACGGACCTTGATGAATGCAGCGCGCCAGGAAAAAGCCAGAATGCGGGTCCTGGACATAGTGGAACTGGTGGCCAGGATCATGGAAGAGTGACCCCTTGACGGTGTGATCTGGAGCGGTGGATGCATAATGCCCTACTGCGATTCGGAGTACCAATGGTGTTGGATCTGCTTGTCACATGATCCTTTTGTTGAGATCTGGTAGCAATTGTGGTATAATTAGATGGACTTGCTCCTGATTTGAGGAGGGATATGTCATGCATCTTTATGACCTGGGGAGCGTTCCCTGGGCTGATTCACAACTGATCTACCATGCCTTGCCTCGCCTGCGCAGGGAGGCGTTGGTGTTGCTCTCTCCTGCCTCTCCCTACGTTTGTATCGGCTATCACCAGGATCTGGAGAAGGAAGTGGATGTAGAGTTTTGCCGGGCCAACGATATCCCCATCTTCCGTCGGGAGGTAGGAGGAGGGGCGGTCTATCTCGATGGCAATCAATTATTCTACCAGTTGGTCATACACAAAGATAACCCTTTGGCCCCAAGAGATAAAGCCTCCTTCTATCGCAAATTCTTGCAGCCGCCTATCGAAACCTATCGGGAGATAGGCATCCCGGCGGAATATAAGCCAGTTAATGACATCGTCGCCCGGAAACGGAAGATATCGGGCAATGGTGCGGGGGAGATGGGTGAATACTTGATCCTGGTGGGCAACCTGATCCTTGACTTCAACTATGAGATGATGAGCCGCGTGCTGAGGGTGCCCGACGAGAAGTTCCGGGACAAGGTCTATAAGAGCATGCGAGAGAACCTCACCACCATCAAGAGGGAGTTGGGGGAGGTGCCATCGCGGGAGTTGCTGACGGCCAGCCTGGCTCGCAACTTCGAGAAAACATTGGGACCTTTGCCCAGCGCAGGCGTGGATGAGGGGCTACAGAATGAGGTGGCCAGGTTGGCCCCGGAGTTCTTGAAGGAGGAGTGGCTGTATAAGATAGGCAGACGGATGGAGGGACGGAAGGTCAAAATCGCGGCTGGCGTGGATATCAAGCACCTCGTTCACAAGGCCCCAGGGGGCCTCATTCGGGGCGATGTGGAGATCACAGATGGCGTTATCAGTTCCCTGGCGCTTTCGGGTGACTTCTTCTTCTATCCGGCTGACAAGTTGACCGAACTTTCAGAGACGCTGATCGGCAAGAAAGAGGCTGAGGTCGCGGAGACGATCGTCCAGTTTTATGGGAAGCACAACATAGAATCTCCAGGAGTTGAGCCGGCCGATTTCGCCAGGGTAGTGATTGGTTGACCTATGAAGAGGATGGCGTTCTTCCCAGGCTGTCTAGTGCTTCAGCGCATGCCTCGATATGAGAAGGCCGCCAAAAGGGTGCTGAGGGAACTGGACATCCATCTGGAGGATATTCCCCACGGTGCCTGTTGTGGCGCTCCTCTGGAGTCTTTTGCAGATGAGTGGTTTTACCTTTCGGCGAGGGGATAACCCATGGCCAAGAATCGATGGCCTGGATGAGGTGAAGCCTATCCCTGTCCAGTGGGTAGAGATCTTACTTCGAGGGCAAGAGAACTGAGAGGAGGGTAGACATCTATGGTTACAGATGTTTTGGATTTCACCACTCGAGAAATAGACTTCGAGTTTGGGGAGGAGATCACGCCGCACCTCGAGGAGTTGCGTACTTGCATCCAGTGTGGCACCTGTTCCGCTTCTTGTCCCACGGCCTATGCTATGGATTATAACCCCCGTCAAATAATCGCTGCCCTGCGAGCCGGCCAATGGGAAAGGGTGCTGAGGAGTAACACGCCCTGGTTGTGTGCTTCCTGCTACTACTGTGCGGTGCGATGTCCCAGTGGCATAGAGATCACCGATCTGATGTATGCCTTGAAGAGGCTAGCCATCGAGCGGGGAATCTATCCCAAGGGTAGCCCGGTGCTCTATCAGGCCTTCACCGGCATCGTGGATAGATATGGACGGAGCGCAGAAATGGAACTCATGGCCCGCTACTATCTTAGGACTCTAAACCCTTGGGGGCTGATCAAGATGGCTCCCATGGGACTCAGGATGTTGCTCAAAGGTAGACTGCCGCTATTGCCCCACAGGATCCAGGGACGGCGGGAATTGGCTAAGATGCTCGACTATATGAGAGAGAGGGGGAAAAAGTGACGGCCTATACCTACTATCCCGGCTGTTCCCAGGAGGTGAGCAATAGGGCTTATGACCTCTCCACCCGCGCTGTGGCCAAGGCGCTGGATATAGAGTTGGAGGAACTTAAGGATTGGAACTGCTGCGGGACTAGCCCCTCCTATTCTATCCGAGAGTTGCCCACCTTTGTGCTGGGGGCCCGGAACTTGGCCTTGGCGGAGAGACAGGCTGGGTCCTCTGACCTGGTGACCATCTGTAACGGTTGCTTCGCCATGCTGGAGAAGACCAATCTCCGGCTAAAGGAGCCGGATTTGGGCCGGAGAGTGGGGGAAGTCTTAGGCGTGGCGGGACTCAAATATGAGGGCTCGATTAGGGTTCGCCACCTCCTGGAGGTGTTAGTGAACGATCTGGGCGAGGAGTTAATTCGGGAGCGGGTGACTATACCCTTGGAGGGGCTGAAGGTGGCTCCTTACTACGGTTGCCAGTTCAGCCGCCCTGAAGGTCGGTATGACGACCTGGAGTTCCCCAGGGCCATGGATGAACTTCTCTCCTGGGTTGGTGCTGAGGTGGTGGACTATCCCCTCAAGGCTGCTTGTTGTGGCGGCTTGCTGATGACCACTCATGAGGAGGTGGCCCTGAAGTTGGTGCGTGACCTTCTCAGGACAGCCATCGATAGGGGAGCGGATTGCATATCCACCTGCTGTCCTCTCTGTCATCTAAACGTGGAGGCCTACCAGGGCCAAGTGAACGCTCGTTTTGGGACCCATTTCTCTCTCCCAGTCTTGTTCTTCACCCAACTTTTGGGCCTCAGCCTAGGGCTGGAGGGGAAGGCTCTGGGCTTGGGCAGGGAGTTGGTTTCGGCGGCCGATATTTTGGCCCCCTATTCGGTTGTGGCCTCAAGGGAGGTTTGAGTTATGAAGAAGATAGGCGTCTATGTCTGCCACTGTGGGACGAATATCGCCCCTCACGTGGATGTGAAGGAGGTTGCGAACTTTGCTGCCCAGTTGCCCGGGGTGGTTATCGCCCGAGATTACGAGTATATGTGTTCTGACCCCGGCCAAGATCTGATCAAGGAGGATATCAAGGAACTGGGGTTGAACAGGGTGGTTGTGGCCTCTTGCTCCCCCTTGATGCATGAGATCACCTTCCGACGAGCCTGCGAGGGTGCGGGGCTGAACCCCTTCTTCTTCCAGATGGCCAATATCCGGGAGCAGGTCTCTTGGGTTACCGAGGAGAGCGAGAAGGCCACGGAGGGGGCCAAGCACGTAGTGGCTGCGGCGGTATACCGAGTGGGTAACCACGAGGCCCTCTGCGTCCGCGAGGTCCCCGTCAAGCCTACCGCTTTGGTGGTGGGTGGGGGGATCGCGGGAATCGAGGCCGCGCTCAGGATCGCGGAATCGGGAAAGAAGGTCTACCTGGTGGAGAGGGAGCCCTCCATCGGTGGCTATATGGCCCAGTTGTTTAAGACCTTCCCCACCTTGGACTGTGCGGCTTGAATACTGACACCGAAGATGGTGTCCGTGGGACAGCACGAAAATATCGAAATCCTGAGTTTCAGCGAGGTGGAGGAGGTCTCGGGTTATGTGGGCAACTTCGAGGTCAAGGTGCGAAAAAAGGCCCGCTATGTGAAGGAGGAACTCTGCAACGGTTGCGGTCTTTGCCAGGAGAAGTGCCCGGCCAGGAATATCCCCAGTGAGTTCGATTGTGGAATCGGCTCTCGCAAGGCGATCTATATGCCCTTTCCCCAGGCGATACCCAGGATCCCGGTCATAGATAAGGTCAATTGTATCTACTTCCAGAAGGGTAGGTGCCGGGCTTGCGAGAAACTCTGCCCCAGAGAAGCCGTCGATTTCGAGCAAGAGGATCGGATCCTCGACCTGGAGGTGGGGACCATCATCGTGGCTACCGGCTTCGACCTCTTCGATTGCACCAGGGCCCCCCAGTACGGCTACGGCAGGCTGGATAACGTCTTAACCAGCCTGGAGTTCGAGCGGATGATAAACTCCCAAGGGCCAACGGGAGGGAAGGTGCTATTGAAGGATGGGAGGGTGCCGCAGAGCGTGGCCATCTTGCACTGCATCGGGAGCCGCGATGAGAACTACAACGAGTACTGCTCCCGGGTTTGCTGTATGTACTCCCTCAAATTCGCCCACTTGGTGCGCGACTCCATCGGTGCCCAGGTCTACGAGCTCTATATCGATATGCGGACCTTCGGCAAGGGGTACGAGGAGTTTTACAAGCGGTTGATGAAGGAGGATGTGATCTTCATCCGGGGCAAGGGTGCTGAGGTGACCGATGTGGCTGAGAGGCCAAGGGAGGAGGGGAAACTGATCGTCAAGTGCGAGGATACCCTTCTGGGTGAGTTACGGCGCATCCCGGTGGATATGGTGATCCTGAGCAACGGTTTGGAACCCCGGCGCGACGCAACGCAGACGGCGCGACTATTTGGCCTCAGCCGGAGCAGGGACGGCTTTTTCTTGGAGAAGCACCCCAAACTGGCCCCGGTGGAGACCGCCTCCGATGGGATCCTCATCGCTGGAGCCTGCCAGGGGCCCAAGGATATACCCGATACGGTGGCCCAGGCGGGAGCGGCAGCGGCCGTGGCTTTATCCATGATGGATATGGGCAAGTGGACGCTGGAGCCCTCCATCGCCCAGGTGGATGTAGAGCGTTGTTCCGGCTGCGGGGAGTGTCTCTTGGCTTGTCCTTACAAAGCGATAGAACTGGTGGAGGGGCGGGCTCAGGTGAGCGAGACTCTCTGCAAGGGTTGTGGCACCTGCGTGGGACATTGTCTCCCCAAGGCGATCACACTCCTGCATTTCACCGATGAGCAACTGGTGGCCGAGATGCAAGGAGCGCTGCTCGAATTGGAGGTGGTCTAATGTACGAGCCCAAGATCATCGGCTATCTATGCACCTATTGCAGTTACCCCGGAGCGGACCTGGCTGGCACTTCGCGCCTCAAATACCCGCCAAACGTCAACATCATAAGGGTTCTCTGCTCAGGACGGGTCTCGCCGGAACTGATCTTGCGCACCTTTCGAGAGGGGGCCGATGGGGTTTTGGTGGCCGGTTGCCACTTCGGAGATTGTCACTTCATCAACGGGAACCATCGTACCGCTAAGCGGATCCCCATCTTGAAGAAGATCCTGGAGTACGCGGGCATGGAGCCCCAGAGGCTGCGGTTGGAATGGATCTCCGCCTCGGAAGGAGAGCGGTTCGCGGAGGTGGTCGAGGAGTTCACGGAGACGATCCGGGGATTGCCTCCCATGAAGGAGGTCTTGCGATGAAGCGAATGGAACCTCTGAAGAGGGCTGTGGCTGAGGCTTTGAAGGAGTGGGATGGGGTTTTGGCCCTGCGCAGCGCCTGGGGAGGCGTGGCTCCTCACCTCTTCTGCCGGGAGGAGGAGTTGGATGGGCTGGCCCTTTGGCCCAAATACCCCCTGCCCCGAACCCTGCAGTTGATTCAGAGGGCTCACCCTGAAAGCCGCCTGGGGATCGTGGCTCGGGGGTGCGAGGAGCGGGGCCTCATCGAGATGGCCAAGCGAAACCAGATAGATCTGGAGCGGATCAGAGTCATCGGTCTGGCCTGCACGGCCGAGGAGGCCCAAATTTGCCCCTGCTCCAAGCCCTATCCTAGCATCCTCACCGATATGGTCATCGGGGAGAGGATCGAGCCGGTGGCCGATAAGGCGGTGGAGGAGTTCCTGGCCAAGAGCAGCGAGGAGAGGTTGGAGTTCTGGAAGAGCCAGTTTTCTAAGTGTATCAAGTGTTATGCCTGTCGAACGGCTTGCCCCCAATGCTTCTGCCCCGAATGTACTTTAGAGGATGCTCTCTGGGTGGAGATAGGCCGCATTCCGCCACCTTTCCCTTCTTTCCACCTGGTGAGGGCTATGCATACCGTGGGCAAATGCGTGGGATGCCGTGAGTGTGAACTGAGTTGCCCAGCCCATATCCCCCTTACCACCCTCTACACCCTCATCCGACGGGAGGTAGAGGAACTATTTGGCTACCAAACCGGGGAGAGCCTGGAGGCTAAGCCTCCCCTGGTCCTACCTATGGAGATGGAGACGTGACTATGGAATACAGAAACGTCTTGACCACTTGTGTCTACTGCGGAACCGGCTGTGGCTTGTATCTGGAGGTTCTGGATGGAAGAGTGGTGGGGACGCTTCCGGCCAAGGGCCACCCGGTGAGCGAGGGGAAACTATGCATCAAGGGTTGGAACGCCCACGCCTTCATCCACCATCCCGACAGGCTTACCAAGCCGCTGATCAAGAAGGATGGCCAATTTCGTGAGGCCAGTTGGGGCGAGGCCTACGACCTCATCGCTGATAAGTTCGCCTCCTTCAGAGAGGAGTTCGGTCCCGACAGCTTGGCGGTACTATCCTCGGCCAAATGCACCAATGAGGAGAACTATCTTCTCCAGAAGTTTACCCGTGCGGTGTTGGGGACTAACAATATAGATCACTGTGCCCGCCTTTGACACTCCTCCACGGTGGCCGGTCTGGCCACAGCGTTCGGGAGCGGAGCGATGACCAACTCCATACCTGACCTGGAGGAGGCCGACTGCATCTTGATCATCGGGTCCAACACCACGGAGCAGCATCCCATCATCGGCACCCGCATCCTGAGAGCTCATGAGGAGCGAGGAGCGAAGCTGATCGTAGCTGATCCGCGGCGCATTCAGATGACCCTTCACGCTGATCTGTGGCTGCGCCAGCGGCCGGGCAGTGATGTAGCCTGGCTGAACGGCATGATGAACGTCATCCTGGCCGAGGGGTTAGAAGATAAAGAGTTCATAGAGGAGCGAACTGAGGGGTTTGATGAACTGAGGAAGGTGGTGGAGGCTTACACCCCGGAGAGGGTGGAGGCGATCACCGGCATACCCAGGGACGATCTGGTGCGGGCGGCGCGGATGTATGGTCAGGCGAATAAGGCGGCCATCGTTTATGCTATGGGCATCACCCAGCATATCTCAGGCGTGCAGCATGTCTGGTCTTGCGCCAACCTGGCCATGCTCACCGGAAACGTGGGCCGCCCCGGGACGGGGGTCAACCCCTTGCGGGGGCAAAATAACGTGCAGGGAGCCTGCGATACCGGAGCCTTAGTCAATGTCTACCCTGGGTACCAGAGCGTCACCGATGCCGATATCAGGGCTAAGTTCGAGAAAGCGTGGGGGGTGAAGGGGCTCCCCTCGGAGGTGGGCCTCACCGTGGTGGAGATGGTGAACGGGGCCGCGGAGGGCCAAATCAAGGCTATCTATATCATGGGAGAGAACCCCGTCCTCTCAGACCCAGACTCGAACCACGTGGTGGAGGCGCTCAAGAATCTAGAGTTCTTAGTGGTCCAGGAGATCTTTCTCTCGGAGACGGCAGAATTGGCGGATGTGGTCTTGCCTTCGGCCTCCTTCGCAGAGAAGGAAGGCACTTTCACGGGGACGGATCGCCGAGTGCAACTGGTACGTCAGGCTATAGAGCCCCTAGGGGAGTGCCAGCCCGACTGGCAGATCATCTGTCAACTGGCCCAGAGGATGGGGGCTTCTGGTTTCGAATTCTCAACCCCCAAAGAGATAATGGATGAACTAGCCTCTTTGAGCCCCATCTACGGTGGCATCAGTTATGAGCGGCTACAAGAAGGGTTCCTGCATTGGCCCTGCCGTAGCGCGGACGATCCAGGGACACCCTATTTGCACCAGGGGGAGTTCGCTCGGGGCAAGGGGCTGTTCCATGCCGTGGAGCATCAGGAGGCGGCCGAGTTGCCTGATGAGGAGTATCCGTTGCTCTTGACCACAGGGAGGAATATGTTCCATTGGCATGGGGGAACTATGACCCGCCGTTCGGTGAAGTTGGATCGGGAAGTACCTGAAGCCTACGCGGAGGTGAACCCGGAAGATGCGGAGGTTTTAGGGTTGAAGGATGGGGAAAGGGGACGGCTCATAAGCCGAAGGGGCGAGATCGAGACCAAGATCTGGGTGACCGAGCGGGTACCTCGTGGCGTGGTTTTCGCTCCTTTCCATTTCGCAGAGGCCGCGGCTAACGTCCTCACCAACCCCGCCTTGGACCCGGTGGCTAAGATACCGGAGTATAAGGTCTGCGCGGTGCGGCTAGAACCGATCGATGCCAAAGGTCCCTAGTGGTTCCTGACCGGCACCCTATCAAATTCGATAAGGAGAAGTGAAGGGGATAGACCTGAGGGATGATCCAGGTCTATCCCGCTGTTTTTTCCTACTTCTTCGCTTCTTCTTGTGGGAATTCAGGGGAGGTTGGAGCGCAGAGGAAAGGCGTACAGGTCTTGGATGTGATGGAGATGCTATAGAGAGGGGCAAGGGAGGTCTTCACGAGCTGCAGGGGAGCTTTCGGTTCTCCTAGCATATGCGGGGCAAAAGTTCCCCTACGGCCATCTCCACGAGGCGGTGGGCTCCCAGCGTGGTCTTCATTACCACACGGCAAGGGTGGTCAGAGAGCACCTGGCCGATGACCACAGACCCCTTCCCATAAGGGTGGCCTCTCATCGCTTCCAGAACCCCATCGGCGGCGTGAGGCGGGACCACAGCCACCAACTTCCCCTCGTTGGCCAGGTAGAGGGGGTCGAGGCCCAGGAGTTCGCAGACCCCTCGCACCTCGTCCCGTACCGGGACCTTCTCCTCCTCGATGAGGAAAGTAGCCTGAGATTGGGCAGCCATCTCATTGAGGGTGGTGGCCAAGCCTCCTCTGGTGGGGTCTCGGAGGCAGTGGATCTCCAGCGAGGCTTCCAGCATCTGGGCTACTAACCCTTGGAGGGGGGCGCAATCGCTCTCTAGAGAGGAGGCGAACTCCAACCCCTCCCTTTGGTTCATGATAGCGATCCCGTGGTCGCCCAGGGTACCGCTTACCATTATCATGTCCCCTGGCTGGGCGTTGGCTCCAGAGATATGCACCCCCTCGGGAATCAAGCCCACCCCAGTGGTGTTGACGAATATCCCATCGGCCGCCCCTTCCCCTACTACCTTTGTGTCCCCGGCTACTATCTTAACTCCGCTCTCCTCCACTACTTTTCGCATGGAGAGGACTATCCGCTTTAGATCGGCTAGGGGGAACCCCTCCTCGATGATGAAAGAGGCGCTCATATAGAGGGGCTTTGCTCCGCTCATAGAAAGGTCGTTAATGGTGCCGCAGGTGGCCAACTTTCCTATATCGCCTCCGGGGAAGAAGAGGGGGCTCACCACATAACTGTCGGTGGTGAAGGCTAATCGAGCGCCGGTCTCCAGTTCGATGAGAGCCGAATCGTCGAGGCGGGCCAAGATGGGGTTATCGAAGTGGGGGAGAAAGAGTTTTTCTATAAGGTCGTGGCTGAGTCTCCCCCCACTACCGTGAGCCAGAAGGATCCTATCTTGCATCTTCCCCTCCGTAGTGGTAGTAAGCCGCGCAACTCCCCTCGGAGGAGACCATACATGGGCCCACAGGGTTGAGGGGCGTGCAGGCGCGGCGGAAGAGTCTGCACTGAGGTGGTCTCTTGACCCCTCGCAAGATCTCTCCGCAAATACACCCCTTGGGCTCCCGCGAGGGGCCGGGGTCGATATCGTACCGGGCCACGGCGTCGAATCTCCTGTACTCTTCTTTTAGCCTCAGCCCGCTTTGCGGGATGGTGCCCATCCCTCTCCACTCGGCCTCTCCCACCTCGAAGATCTTCTCCATCTGGGCTAGGGCCACCCGATTCCCCTCCGGACGCACGCTGCGGGGATAGGCGTTCCCCACCTCCGCTCTGCCCCCTTCCGCCTGCTCCACCAGCATGGCCACGCTGCGCAGGATATCGAGGGGCTCAAAGCCAGCGACCACACAGGGGAGGCCGTAATGGCGGGGCAGAAACTCCCAGGCGTTGGAGCCGATGATGGTGGTCACATGGCCGGGCCCGATGATGCCGTTCAGTTTCACCTCCCCGGAATCTAGGAGGGCTTTCATCACCGGGGGGGTGAGTTTATGCATAGGAAAGAGGTGATAGTTCTCTATCCCCTGGGCCTCCGCCTCCAAGAGGGAGAGGGCCACGGTGGGGGCGGTGGTCTCGAAGCCGATGGCCAGGAATATGACACTCTTCTCCGGGTTCCTCTTGGCGATCTGGAGAGCGTCGATAGTAGAATAGACGACGCGGACGTCAGCGCCATCGGCTTTAGCCTCTTGTAGACTACCCCGACTACCAGGCACTCTGACCATATCGCCGAAGGTGGTGATGATCACCTCAGGGACCTTGGCCAGGGCCAGAGCCTTATCGATATCGGCGTGAGCGGTGACGCAGACCGGGCAGCCGGGGCCGGAGAGCATAGTCACCGTGGGGGGGAGGAGTTGGCGGATGCCGTGTTTCAATATGGCCACCGTATGGCCGCCGCAGAACTCCATCACCCGTATCGGCTTGGTGGAGAGGCGCCAGATATGTTTGATCAGCCCCTGGGCTAACTTGGGGTCCCGAAACTCGTCAAGGTATCTCATCTGGGTAAGTCTCTGCCAACTCTGCCAAGAGTCTGAGGGTCTCTTGGGCCTCCTCCTCGTCGACTACGCTAATGGCGTATCCGGTGTGGATCAAGACGTAGTCGCCGATCTTGGCCTGGGGCACCAACTGCAGGCCGACAACGCGCTTCACCCCGCCGATCTCCACCTCCGCCCGATAGCCTTCGATGGATCTGATCAAGGCTGGTATAGCCAAGCACATCAGACGGACCTCATCGTTTTAGCATGGGCTACGATCGCCTGTCCCAGGGATATCCCCCCATCGTTTGTGGGCACCTGATGATGGGTATAGGGGGTGAAGCCCGCTTGTCGAAGAGCCTCTCTTGTCTTTCTGAGGAGGAGCCGGTTCTGGAAAACCCCCCCACTGAGGGCTACTCCCTTGAGCCCTGTGGCCTGGGAGATCCTCCGGCACATCTCCACGATGATGGCCACCATCGTCTCATGAAACTTGAGCCCGATGATGGGGATGGAGACACCTTCTCGCAGGTCAGCGACTATGGCCTCCAGGAGTTCCTTCAGTTGCACGAGATTCACCCCCCCTTGCTCCACGATGGAGAAGGGGTAACTTCCCTGGGCTTCTGCCTCGCTAGCCAACATCTCCAGTTCTATGGCTGCCTGGGCCTCATAGGAGATCTCTCCCCGTACACCGAGAAGAGCGGAGACGGCATCGAAGAGGCGGCCACAACTGGAGGTTAGGGGAGCGTTCAGCCCCTTATCTATCTGCTTCATGATGACTTCAACTTCTAGATCGTCTATTTCTGCTAAGAAAGGGAGGGGCGGGATCTCGCCCAGGAGGGTATAGAGGTAACCAGCCGCCAAACGATAGGGCCGGCGAATGGCTGCCTCCCCACCCGGCATAGGCAGATACTCGAAGTGACCTACTCGCTGGAAGTTGCCGAGGTCAGCGATCAGGAATTCGCCACCCCAGATACGACCGTCAAGGCCGTAGCCCGTGCCGTCAAAAGCCACGCCGATGACCTCATCTTCTACCTCGTTGTCTATCATGCAACTGACGATGTGAGCGTGATGGTGTTGTACGGGCACGAGGTGGTTAAATTGGGCAGCCACCTCCAAAGCGTACTTGGTGGAGAGGTATTCCGGGTGCAGGTCGTAGGCGATGATCCCCGGCTGGAGGCGGAAGAGCGCTTTGTAATGCTTGATTGACTGCTCGTAATAGTCAAGGGTCTCTAAGTTCTGGAGGTCGCCAATATGTGGGCTCAAGAAAGCGTACCTCTCTTTGGTGAAACAGAAGGTATTCTTCTCTTCTCCTCCACAGGCCAGAACCTCCTGGACCGGGAAGGGGAGGTGTATAGGGTAGGGGGCGTACCCTCGAGCCCGGCGTAGCGGCTGAGGGCCCCCTTCTACCATCCAGACGCTATCGTCGCAACGGACGTAGATATCCCGATCGTGGAGAAGAAAGAGATCGGCTAGTTCCTGAAGCCGCGTCACCTCCCCATTGTCCTTGGCCAGGGGCTCATGGCCTCGGTTGCCGCTGGTCATCACCAGGGGCCTCCCCGTCTCTCTCAGGAGAAGGTGGTGGAGGGGGGTATAGGGCAACATGGCTCCCAGATATCGGTTACGGGGGGCCACAGCCCGAGAGATGGTGGATTCGCCCTTCCAGGGTAAGAGCAGTATGGGGCACTGGGGTGAGGTGAGGAGGCGGGCTTCCTCTGAGGAGAGTTGACAGTGCTCCTTTATCTCCTCCAACGTAGCCATCATTACGGCCAGAGGCTTGGCTGGCCGGTGTTTCCTCTCCCGCATTCGCTTTACCGCCTCCTCGTTGCTGGCATCGCAGGCCAGATGAAACCCACCCAAACCCTTAACCGCTACGATCTTTCCACCCTTGAGGAGTCGGGCGGCAGAGGGTAGGGGGTCGCCAGGGACCTTTCGGCCTTGGGCATCGGTCAAGGTGAGGCTGGGACCGCAGACCGGGCAGGCGTTGGGCTGGGCATGGAAGCGGCGGTCGCTGGGGTCCTCATACTCCGCCTGGCAAGCCGGGCACATGGTGAAAGCCCGCATAGTGGTCTTCGGTCGGTCGTAGGGGATATCCTCGATGATGGTGAAACGAGGGCCACAGTTGGTGCAGTTGGTGAAGGGGTATCGGTAGCGGCGATCGCTGGGATCGAGGAGTTCCCGCTTACAATCCTCGCAAGTGGCGATGTCTGGGGAGATGAGCAGGTACCTCCCCTCTTGCGCCCGGCTGGAACGGATCTCGAACCGATCGTAGCCGCTGGACTCGATCTCAGCGGCGGAGAGGGATTCGATGCGGGCTAGAGGAGGGGCCTTGGCCCGCAGATCGAGGAGGAACCGCTCCAAAGCCTCTTCCTTCCCTTCCACCTCTATCTCCACGCCCCCTGAGGTGTTACATACCCAGCCCAAAAGACCGTGTTCTTGGGCTAACTGATAGACAAAGGGCCGAAAACCGACCCCCTGCACCACGCCAGTTATCTTGATCCTCTTGGAGGCCATCAACTACTCCACATCGATGCTCTTCAGGTAGAGTTCTCTCCCTGCGGCCAGTTCTAGGTGGTGCTCTCCGCAATTTGGGCACCCCCCGCTGGCCTCGGTGGGGGAGAGGAGCCTTTGGCAATGGGGGCAGCGAAACCGCGTAGCCACCCTCTCGAAGGAAAGGGTGGCTCCCTCGGCGATGGTACCCGGGGTGAGATAGTCGAAGTAAAACCTTATCGACTCTTCGCTGGCCCCGGACTCCTGGCCGATGATTACCTCGATCTTTGTAATCCGCTGGGCATGCGCCTGGGTCGCCTGCTCTAGAGCCAGGGATAGAAGGCTCTCCGTGATACCTAGTTCGTGCATTATATTATAATTATATCATATAGAGTTAAGCCGGCTCTCTTTCGAGGCGGACTATGGCCTAGAGTCTATCTTCCAGCCAACCTACGGTGGCTCCTTTTCTCTCGTCAAACTGGGGGACGTAGGGCTTGATGTCTAGAAGGGGAGTCCCGTCCCATATGTCGACCTCGGCGATCTGTAAGATATTTCCCCTTCGCTCCAAGAGCCTGACCACCGATAGGCCGATGGGGTTGGGGCGCGCGGGGTAACGGGTGGCGAAGAGACCTCTAGGCGTATCCTCCAGAAAGGGCTTCACCGATAGGGAATACCCCTTTGCCTGGTGGAAATAATATAGAAGGATGAGATGGGAGAAGCCATCGATATCTTTCAGCCCCGCTTCGTACTCAGGAAAAACCTCGATCTCTCCCCTCTCCTCGGAAAAGGCGCTCTGGATGGGCGTTTCTTCCCCATCACTATATGGGGAGCGGATTAAGCCGATGGGCCTTATCTTCCATTCCATGATTCTTCTACCCTTTTCAACCTCCGAGGATACCTTTTGGCTAGATCTACGTAGGTCTCTTTAAACTCCGTCCAGATCTTTTTGTACTCCTCGTTGACGGAGCCGATGATCTTGGCGGGAACGCCAACCCCGATCTGACCAGCGGGGATCTCCTGGCGTTGCTTAACCACGCCCCCTTCGCCCACCACGCTCCACTCCCCCACCACAGCCCAATCGCTCACCACAGAGCCCATGCCGATGACCGCCCAGTCGTGGATAGTGGCGTTGTGGATGACGCTGCCGTGGCCGATGGTCACGTGGTCGCCGATACGGGTGATGTCCTCAGGTCGGGCGTGGACTACACAGTTATCCTCGATGCTCGTCCCTCGCCCGATGATGATCTCCCCGTAGTCGCCGCGGATCCGGGCTCCGGGGCCCACGAAACAACCATCTCCCAAGGTGACGAGCCCGATGACATCGGCCGAAGGGTGGATATAGACCTCTCGTCCTATCTTGGGCACTCGGCCTTCAAACTCGTAGATAGACATGAATTAGGCTCCTCCTTCTAAGCGAACATCCCCCGCAATTAGAGGTGGACGAAAAATCATCCCCTCAGGCTTCGAAGTACTCTCAGGTTCTCTATATCCTCTTCCATCTTAGGCCCTTTGGGGGTCTCTAAGACCATGGGCAACCCCCGGAACCTCTCGTCATTGAGGATCATTCGGAACGGTTCCAGCCCCAATCGCCCCTTTCCTATATGCTCGTGTCGGTCCAGGCGGCCTCCCAGGTCCCCTTTGGAGTCATTGAGATGAAAGACCTTGAGCCTCTCCAGGCCGATTAGTTCGTTCAACTCATCGAAAGTCGCATCATACCCTTCAGGTGTGCGGATCTCGTATCCGGCGACGAAGGCGTGGCAGGTATCAAAGCATATCCCCAGCCTTTCGCCCTTCTCTGTCAACTCCATAAGTCGGGCCAACTGTTGGAAGCTGTACCCCAAGTTGCTTCCCTGCCCGGCCGTGATCTCCAACAGGAGTTGGGCTTTGTAGGCTGGTTTGTGGGAGAGAGCGAGGCTAAGCGCCTGGGCGATCCGCTCCAGCCCCGCCTCTTCGCCCCTCCCCACATGAGAGCCGGGGTGGACCACCAAGAAGGGGAGCCCCAAAGCGTCACAGCGGGCCAATTCATCCTCTAGGACCGCGATCGACCTCTTCCACAGTTCTTCATCTGGAGAGCCCAGGTTGATCAGATAGGTATCGTGGGCGAAGATGGGGTTTATCCCCGTCTCTTCCCTCTTGCGCTTGAAATCCTCAACCTCTTCATGGCTGAACTCCCTCATCTTCCATTGGCGGGGGGTCCGGGTGAAGATCTGGATCGTCTCACAGCCGACCTCCTGGCCTCGGTCGATCGCCTTATCCACCCCTCCGGAGATGGACATATGCGCTCCCAGAGGCATAACTCCCCCTTTCGGTTCCTTGATTGACCCTATCTTTTGATCTCCTTGCTGGGGCCTCACTCCTTCGATAATTATCACGGGCTATGGCCTCTCCACCCTCCCTTTATCTTTGACCAAGGTGAGGAGCCTCACCCCCTTTACCTGCTGAAAGGTAGCCCCTTGACTGATACAGCGCAGGACACTCTTTGTATCTATGACCTTTGTGCCAGAGATGATATCGACGCCATGGTCGAAGAGGACCGGCGACAGGGGGGTGGTGGGGCCCAAGAGCATGACCAGGCTATCCGGCCGACAGAGGGATAAGAGATGCCCCAGGGTGTGATTGATGAGGGTGGTTCCCGTGATGGCTATCAGATCCGCCTGGGGAAGGACCTCCTCCGCTGCCTCGGCTGGCAACTCCTCTTTCGCCGGATACTTCTCTAGCACCCAAAGGGTCTCCGCCGCCCCCCGCAGTTTAACGATGAAGGGGAAGTGACCTACCAGGGCTATCCTTTTGCCCCTCCCTTTCTCCAGCAGGAAATCCCGCGCGTTGAGTTCTATGCAGAGGCTCTCATCCACTTCCAAGAGGGAATTGATGCTAGCCATGCCGATGCTGGCCTCCAAGGGGAGGTCCGACTTAACATATTGGGCCAACTCCACGGCGCTCTTCTTCTGGAGGCTGCCCACCTCTCGCACCCGTCGCTCCCCATGGGGGCCCACCTCCCTTATGGTAGAGGCCAGCCCACAATGCTTGCTCACCACCGCCGTCCAGAAGACGCAGGTGCGTACCTCTTCCACCGGCGAGTCCTCCTCTAAGGAGGCGATCAGATCATCCAAGATCCTCATCCTTATTGTCCCCTGTCAGATGGAGGGTCGTGAGGAACGTTGCCCTGGGTGTGGATTCTCACTTTGAGAAGGTCCATCGCACGGGGACTGGTTCAGTTCAGGCTATTTCACGAGGCAAACGGCGCAAGGGGCGTGGCGGACTACGTACTGGGAGATGCTACCCACGAGCACCTTCTCCACCATGCTCCGCCCCAAGGCTCCCATCACGATCAGGTCGGCTTCCTCTCATTCAGCCACCCTGACGATGACCGTCCCCGAGTGGCCATCGATCATCATGGAGCGGGCAACTACGCCTTCCTCTTTGGCCCTCTTCAGCGCTTTCTTTAGAACCTCGTCTCCGAATTCGCGTAATCGATCTACCATCTGTTGGTAAAGGGTGCTGGAGTACCAGACGATGGTTGTCTCCACCACATGGAGGACGAGGAGTTCGGCGCCCGTCTCTTTGGCCAGGTAGATGGCGTGGGCGGTGGCCCGTTCCGAAGTCGCTGAGCCATCTGTGGGGTTGAGGATCAGTTTGTATCGAGGTAGCCCGCCTTTATTCTGTCTCATCGCCCGCCTTCACCATATTTCTATCATGTTACTCAACTACGATTCGCCCTTTCATGCTATGGTGGAGGCCACAAATGTAGTCGAAAGTGTCCTCTATGTCGAAGGTGTAACCCCGGGAATCGCCCTTATTTGGCCTAGGGCTCTCGCGATTTTATTCCCTTCCATTTTCATCTCCTTGCGGGTTCTTAGACCAATTCCTGCTTGAGCGCTTCCACCTCCTCCGGGGTGAGAAGTCGCAGACCTTGCTTGACCAGGGGGGGCGGCCCGCAAAGCGAGAACTTGATCCTCATAGGTTGGCACTCCCTCGACTTGGTAAAATAGACCTATAGGGATCCTATCTCCCCACATTCGAGGGGTTGTCAAGAATAAGGGGGAGGTTCAACTCCTCGGCTATCTGCTCCATCATGGTCACTACTCGGGGGTGGAGGGGTATGCCGCGCTTTCTCCTCTCCTCTTCCCTCTCCCATTCTTTCTCCCCGTGGATATAGATGCGACTCTCTCCCTCGGCTTTTGCCGAGCCTTTCAGGCGTCGGATGAGGTCATCCATGGTCGCCTTGAACTGGTCCAAGGGGCGGAAGGCTTCTATCAGCAGGGCCCCGAAGAGGTGGCCTACGTTGCCGGGCTTCATTTTGCCCCCTTCTCCTTTGGGGTGCACTCTATCGGCGTAGCCTCCGCCCCCTAAGACACCGCTGAGGATATCCACCATCAGTGCCAGGCCGTACCCCTTATGTCCGCCCAATTCCTCTCCTTCTCCTCCCAGGGGGAGGATCCCCCCTCCTAGCCGCTCGCTTAGGTTCTTCAGGATCGCTCCTGCGTTAGTGGTTGTGGCCCCTCTTTCATCAACGACCCAGCCCTCAAGGAGTGGTTTCGCCAAGCGATGGTAGAGTTCCAGTTTCCCGCGGGGGACTACGCTGGTAGCCATGTCCAAGACGAAGGGTCGCTCTTGGCCAGCAGGTGCAGCGACGCTGATGGGGTTTGTACCCAAGATAGCCTCCCTCCCGAAGGTGGGCGCTACCAAGGGAGAGGCGTTGGTCATGGAGATCCCTATACAATCGAAGTCCAGAGCCATGATAGCGTAGTATCCGGCGATGCCGTAATGGTTGGAGTTCCGGACGGCGACGAACCCCGCCCCTCCTTCCCTGGCTTTCTCGATAGCCAGTCTCATGGCTCGCACCCCTATCGGCTGGCCCAGCCCCCCTCCCCCGTCGATGAGAGCGGTGGAAAGGGTCTCTTTTATCACCTGGACTCTAGGGTTGCCTATCATTCTTCCGGTACGCAGACCATCTACATACCGTTTCAGGCGAGCGACTCCATGGGAGTCGACCCCTCTCAGGTCCGCAGCCACTAGGACATCAGCCGTGATGGCCGCCTCTTTCTCGGGAACCTCCAGCCTCTTAAAAACCTGCTGGCAAAAGTGGCGCAGGGTTTCTGCTCTAACCCTTGGCTCTTTCATGGCAATCTCCTCGTTACCTTGCCCGAGATTTATTCTAGGGGAGTGATGAGGGGTTGTCAAAGCTGGAAAGGCTCTGGGACAAGTTGGAAAGGGTGGGCATTCGACCGAAGAGGGCGCAGCTAGAGTGGATCTCCGCCGCCGAGGCCCAGGAGCACACCTGCCCCAAATACAAGAGCGACAGCGTGCGGCGAGTGAGGGAGAGGTAGATAGGTTGTACAATTGCCTTGAGGTTGCGCTATCGGACGAGAGTCGGTTAGTAAAGAATAGAAGAACCCACCGTGGCCGAAGCGACGATGGGGAGCTTATTAGCCCAGCATGGGCGAACCGATGCTGGGGACTTAATTCATTTACATTATAAGGCAATTGTGCTAGAATGTCAAGAGTCAATTTAGAAAGAACATCAAAGACTGCAATATGGAGTAAGTCATGATGGATAGGGTAATGATTTTCATTGATGGCAGTAACCTCTATTATGGTCTTGAAGAGTATGTTGGCCGCCATCGAATGCATTATGATTGCTTCTGTAAGCTCCTATGCAGGGAGGCCGAGCATCTTCTAGGCGGGGAGAACAAGCGCCTCGTGCATGCCCATTACTACAATGTTCCATTGCGTCAGCATGATGATCCAAAACAGTACGCGGCTCAGCGAAGGTTTTTCGCAAATCTGGAAGCGATACCTCATTTCACGGTGCACAGAGGGCGCTTGGTGGATAGAGATAGGGAAAACTCATGTCCAGAATGTGGTTGTAAGTATGTTCAGCCCTATCGCATAGAGAAAGGCGTTGATGTCCAATTGGCGTCGCATCTTCTAGTCCATGCGTTTGACAATCAATACGACACCGCGATCCTTGTCAGTCGTGATGGCGATTTTGCACCTGTTGTGCAAGAGGTTCGACGATTGGGCAAGACCGTCGTCAACGCAGATTTTCCACTCTTAGATGACAAGGGCAGACCAGCGAACAAACGCACTTTTCTTTCGCAATCATGTGACGATGCCATAACCTTGACTCCCGAGCTTCTAGCCCCTTGCCTATTCTGATTATGAGTAGGGGAGACCTTCAAGACGCTCGAAGGGGAAGTGGGGATAAGCTCTGCCCATACGTAGATGGCAAGGAGGAAACGCTATGGTGATTGAGGTCGCCATCTTCACCGTGAAGGAGGGCCACGAAGAAGAGGCTCTCAAGATATTCAACGAGGTCAAGGCGATGAAGGAGAAGCAACCCGGCTACAAGAACGCCTTGGTCAAAAAGTCGGTGATGAAGCCGCGGAGTCATCTGGTCACCAGTGAGTTCGATACCTGGGAGAACCTGGGGGCTATGAGGGAGAAGGCTCGGGCCTACATGGAGGAGCACCCGCTCTTGCCTTACCTTGAAGGCGAGCCCATATACGATTGCTTTGAGTAGTTCGCTTTCCGCTGTGCCCCCTATCGGCAATAGAAAAGCCCTCTCATTATTGAGAGGGCTTCGACTTATCGAGAGCGCTTCTATCAATAGAGTATCTGGCTGAGGAACTGCTCCGTCCTCTCCTCTTTGGGGTTCTTGAAGAGTTCCTCTGGCGTTGCCTCCTCGATGATCCGTCCTGCATCCAAGAAGACCATGCGGTCGGCGGCGGCTTTGGCGAACCCCATCTCGTGGGAGACCACTACCATGGTCATCCCCTCCTGGGCCAAATCGAGCATCACATCGAGCACCTCTTTGATCATCTCCGCATCCAGAGCCGAGGTGGGCTCATCGAAGAGCATGATCTTAGGGTTCATAGCCAGGGCCCGGGCCATGGCCACCCTTTGCTTCTGCCCTCCCGACAGTTGCCCAGGATAGACGTCCGCCTTCTCCGGCATCCCTACCCTCTCCAGGAGTTGCCGCGCGATCTGCTCCGCCTCCTCTTTCGACCGCTTGCGGACCTTCTCCTGGGCAATGGTTATGTTGCCCAAGGTGGTCAGGTGGGGGAAGAGGTTAAACAACTGGAAGACCATCCCTACCTCGGCACGAACTAGATCTATGTTAGTCTTAGCCTCGCTGACGGGGATGCCATCGACGATGATGGAGCCGCTATCGGGCGCCTCCAGGTGATTGATACAGCGGAGAAGGGTGCTCTTTCCCCCCCCGCTGGGGCCGAAGATGAAGCAAACCTCCCCCCTCTTCACCCTCAAGTTGGCATCTATGAGGGCCTTTACCTTTCCAAAACTCTTGTAGACATGGTCGATTATGATGATGTCGTCATCCATCGGCAACGGCTCAACTATGCTACTCTTCAAAAGCCATCCTCCTCTCTATGAACTTTACCCCCACCGATAGGCTGAGAGTCAGAACGAGATAGAGAAAGGCCACCGTATTCCAGGTCTCGAAGGTGCGGAAGGTGCGAGCCCGATTCAGTTTGCCCAGGTGGGTCAGTTCTCTGACCGCCAGAACCGATATCAAGGAGGAGTCTTTCAGCATGGCTATGAAGTCGTTGCCCAGGGGGGGCAAGACCCTCTTGATGGCCTGAGGAAGGATGATGTAACGCATTCCCTGGAAATAACTCATCCCCAAGGAACGGGCAGCCTCCATCTGTCCCCTCGCGATGGACTCGATCCCCCCGCGGACCACCTCCGCCTCGAAAGCGCCGTAGCAGAAGGCTAGCCCCGTAATGGCTCTGACCAACATATTCACATCCTGGATGTGGAGGTTAGCCAGGAAGTCGGCCAGCCTCACCAGAGGAGCGATGGCCAGGTTCTGGAGCATCGCGGTGCCCAACCAGTTCAGGAACTGGAGAGTGAGGGGTGTCACCACGAAGGCGAAGTAGATGAGCATGACCAGGATAGGGATACCCCTCACCACCTCGACGTAGAGGGAAGAGAGAGTGTAGTAAACCACATTCTTCGAGACCCGTCCCAGGCCGGCGACGAGCCCCACAACCAGGGCTGTGCCGAAGGAGATGAGACTCACCAGGAGGGTGAGTCGGACGCCCGCGATGAGGAAGAAGAAGGCGTCCTGATAGGTAGCGGATGTAAAGAGGAAGTAGACGATGAGCACTCCCATCAACAGGATGATCAAGCCCCACCAGGGCACCTCGGCCAGTTTTTCGGCCCAAGGGATCAACTTGGGCTGAGGCCTCTCAATTTCACGCTCGATAGCCACTGGACACTCCTTCATAAAGCCAACGGGAGATTCGAAGAGTTAGGGCAAGGGTGAACTGCGGGGCGCTCCTGGCGCCCCGCAGCCCCATCTCTTTAGGCTGTTTCTCTCTGATCTACTCCGGTGAGCAGGGCCGAAGGACCCACTCCTCGCAGATAGCATCCATCGTGCCATCGGCGAACATCTCCTGCAAGGCCCAGTTGAAGGGCTCGACAAGATCGCTGAGGGGCGGGAAGGGGAAGGCCAGGAACTCGCCAGTGGTCGCGTGGAAGGCGACCCTCATTTGGCCCGGGTTCTCGCCCATGAAGCCAATGGCTGCCACCTCGTCGATGATGACGGTATCTACATCAACGGCCATTAGGGCCACAACAGGCATGTCGTAGGTCTCGAAGCTCTTGACCCTCAACTCGCCGACGAGTTTCAGGGCGGTGATCTCATTGGTGGTCCCGATCTGGGTGCCGATGTTCAGATCCGAGGCCACCAGGCTCTCCTCGTCGGCCAGTTCCGGCCGGTCATCGTCCGCTCGCACCAGGATCACCTGGCCGTACTCGATGTAGGGATCTCCGTAGTCGACCACCAAAGATCGGGCCAGGGTGAGGGTGATGCCGTCAAAGGCCACGTCATACTCGCCCGCCGCCATCGCCTCAAACAGCCCCTCCCAGGCCGCTTCCACGAAGACCGGGGTGCAGTTCAGTTTTTCGCAGATGGCGCGCCCGACGTCGTAGTCCCAGCCTACCGCCTCCCCGGTCGCCTCATCGATCACGTTGAAGGGCGGATAGGCGTTCTCCACCGCGATGTGGACCTCCCGACCGCCTAGATCCGTCAGCGGTCCGACCGGTGGGCATTCCGGGCATTCTGGGCATGTTGGGGCGCAACTGGCCAGGAGAATACCGGCAATAACCAGGGCTACTAAACCCAACTTCTTCATATCTTTCCTCCGTTCAAACAGAGATACGGTAAGGACTCCGTTTTTTCGAGCGGCCCCACCTCCTTCCCCTATTCATATGGATCGTGGAGTTATTATGAGCCAGAGACTTCTATCTCTTCGACTGAAATTCTAACACACTTCTACCTACAAGTCAATATGGTCGCGTCACGTTTAGTCAGGATTTTCTAGGAGCATCTATCATTTGGGAGTGCTCACCTCCTCCCTCTATCATCCGTGTCTCAGTTCATAACCTCCCCTGGCCTGACGATGCCAGGACAGGCCAAAGCCAGTCCTGACCTTGCTTCCTCGCATTCTCCTTCACCATCCACAACCGGTTTCCTTACAGGATCCCGTGGGAAAAGGTGTCGAGCCAGAAGGCCATCCTCTTTGGCTAAAATTCTAAAGCGGGCTTGAGCTTCCTTTTCGCTAGGAGAGGTGAGTACCTTCCTCACCATCCCCATCAGCTGGCTTCTCCTTTCAGCCTCTCTCCGGTGGGGATATCTCCTCTCCAACAACGATTGAGCGTTCTTGAGGAGGTGCCATCCCTACAGGATCCCCGTGGGAGATACACCTTTGTATCCTCACCCCTGGGTAGGCTATCTCCACCGCCCCCTCGATGGCTAGATCACCATCACAGACCACCCATTCAACACCACTGTCGGGGGATATCTCTATCTCCCAAAGTTCATCCAAGAGGGCCACCCAGGCCTCCTCATCCCGGCTCTGGCTGACCCTCATGGCTAGCCACTCTCCCCGCTTTGCATCCTGAGCGGCCAGGGTGTACCTCCTCTTTCCTCCCACCCGATGGGTGATCTCATCTAAAGCCACCACCTTTATCTTTCCCATCCCTCGGGATCCCTGTCCCACAGGGATACTTTACGTATGGGACGGGATCCTGTAAGGAAAGGAACGCCGGCCCTTCGAAGAGGAATACCAGTGGCAAATCAGGCCCTTCGCTAGTGCGTTCGGCATCCTGAGGATGCCTCAGCATCCGAAGGAAGCGAGAGTCGCTCCATTGGCAGCTTAGAGATATTGAGAGTGTGCCTGGGAGGGGTGGGGGACACCGAGAAAGTTCATGGGGAGAGTGAGACTCTGCCCCGGTCCGTAGACTGGTGCCCCCGCCCTCCAGGAGACCCGGATGAGGCATGATGGGAACCTCAGGTGTCCCGGATCTCAGCGCTAGATTGGGACCTGGAGAAGAAGAGCGAGGGCTATACCCCGCCCCTATCACAAAGCCACTCTCTCCAACATGGCAGGATGCACCAGGTTGACTAAACCTATATAGCATGCTACGGATTTGATCTCGGCAGCCCGAGAAAGGAGGAAGGCGGATGTCCAGAAGTACTGAGCTCGCCACTTTAATCCAAGGCTTTCGTCTCTATTGCTTGGCTGAGGGCCGGCGACCAAGCACCATCCGGTGGTATATGGGCAAGCTCCGGATCTTCTTGCAGTGGCTGGAGGATAACCACGTCCCGCTGGACGCTGAGCTGCTTCGCGTCGACCATCTCCGGAGCTTCATGGCATACCTCAGAGAGGGCCACCTCGTAGAAAGTCCGGCCAGCCTGTTCCATCTCCCCCGAAGCGGCTCCTTTCCGACTCTAGGGCAGGGGACATTCCAAGAAAGACCTGCTAACCGCCTGAAAGTCAGGCTGGTTTGAGGTTCTAGAGGTACCAGGCGGGCACTACTACCATCCTACCATAGACAAGCCATCTAGAATGTGCTATTAAATGGAGATGTAAGCAGTTCTTTCCATTTCTTGTCGGCTCTGGCTAACTCTGTGCACATCTGTTGCGTTCACTTGAAGGGAAGACGTATGGAACGCTCGAGCGAGCGAAGGAAGTTTCGGTTGAGGGCGCCCCAGGCTGCAGAGTACTTGGGGGTGAGCTTGATGACCCTGACCAAGATGGAGAAGCGCGGAGAGCTCATCCCCTTCCACACACCCGGAGGCCACCGACGGTACAGCATTGAGCTGTTGGAAGCGTATGTGCGGAAGAACCGTCAATCCGTTGCACAACGGAATGCCGATTCGTCCAAATTGAGGGAGAGCACTCGCTCTCGCCCAAAGCGGTGATATCGCAGCTTGCTCTCAATAGTGCGTGACCGCCATACCTTGAAATTGCGCCTCCTACCACGAGTGAGCCTATCGTCTCGACCCCACCATTTCGCCCCGGCACTTGCCAAAGGAGAAAGTTGTGGTGTGTTCTCGTACAGAACAAAAGTGCTAAGATGGTGATGGTCAGCCAGCGAATCTGACCATCCTGTAGGAAGGTTGCATGGTTGATGAGGAGTTTCTGGGCCGCGTGCGGCCCCTCTCCGTTGGCGCAACGTGAGAGTTTATAGGTCGAGGGAGAGATAGATCTCAAGGCCGCGGAACTCTGGGACGTCACGCAGAGAGCGCTGAAGGAGATCAAGCGGTCACTAGAGGAATTGAGCTAGGCGCCTCCATTCTACAGCAGCATCTCAAATATCCTCCGGCCAAGGGCGGCCATCGGGGGTGACGATCAAGAACAGATCGCCCTGGGCCATCTTCCTGACCATCACCGCCATTGCCATCACCTGGCTGGGCATCTTCGAGCACCAATATCAACCTTGGGTCTACAGGTACGGCCAGGAGGTGACCATAGTGCAGGCAGGCGGCAGTGAGCTGCACTTCAACCATCCGAAGGGGGGTTGGGCATCTGGTGGCAGAGTGGGAGAAGGAATGTGCGGGTGTGGCCGAGGTGACCTATGACTTGGCCGTTACGAGGTCGTCCCAGTAAGAACTGCCCCTTCCCAGTGAGAATGGAAGGGGCTATCTATTCACGCATTGTCTATGCCGAGCAAGGGAATGGGCATGCGAGAGGCGACGGGCGGAGCCTATGACACGGGGAATATGCCCCAAAGTGCTGTGGTTTGGGTTGACGGCGTTTTGGTTTGGGAGTATAGTGACAGTCAATTGGATAGGGTTCAGGGTTTGCCGTCTACCTGGAGAATGATGAAACTGTATTTCGCTGCTCGCCAACTCACCCTGCCCATGGCGTCACGCCTACGCTTTGAAGTTGTAGCCATGGCCAGAGGAGTTCGTCGGGCTTGGTCACCGCTGACTTGGGTAGCGATAGCCCCTCGTAAGATTCCACAAGTTCCTGTTGACCAAGGAAGGTTTTGGTTCTAGAATATATCCCATTAATCCTAGGAGCGGTGGAGGGCAAAATGATCGTGCGGAGTGCTCTGATCCAAACTACGGGCAGCATGGACAAGGAGCAGAATATCGGCAAGCATATCGATCTCATCGAAGAGGCAGCAAATCAAGGTTCCCAGATCACCTGCCTACAGGAACTATTCTTCTCCCCATACTTTTGCCAGGTGCAAGATGCCAAATGGTATAGCCAAGCCGAGCCCATCCCTGGACCCACGACGAGACGGATGCAAGAGGTGGCAAGGAGGCACTCCATGGTTCTAGTGGTGCCTCTCTACGAGGAGGAAGCACCAGGTATCTGCTATAATACCGCCGTGGTCATTGATGCCGACGGGACGCTCTTGGGCAAGTACCGGAAGACCCATATCCCTCACCTCCCCCATTTCTGGGAGAAGTTCTACTTCCGCCCTGGGAACCTTGGCTACCCTGTTTTCAAGACCAAGTATGGCCCGGTGGGCGTCTACATCTGCTACGATCGCCACTTTCCCGAGGGCGCGCGCATCCTGGGGCTACACGGCGCCGAAATCGTATATATCCCTTCCGCTACCTCCCGAGGGATCTCGATGCACCTTTGGCACATTGAACAGACCGCTCACGCCATCGCCAATGGTTACTTCGTGGGCACCATTAACCGTGTAGGACAGGAGAAGGAATTGGGGCCGAATGATTATTATGGCTCTAGTTACTTCTGCGATCCCCGGGGTCAGATCATCGCCCAAGCATCCGATAAGGAGGAGGTCTTGGTGGCCGACTTGGATCTGGACCTTATTAGGGAGGTGCGCAACGCTTGGCAGTTCTACCGTGATCGTAGGCCAGATGCCTACGAGGAGATCATCGCCGCTTAGTTGTCAAGGAGGTGAAGGATGGCTGATCTGAGCGTTGAATTTGCTGGTCTCAAGTTGATGAACCCCTTCATGTTGGCCTCAGCCCCTCCTACAGCGACCGGGGAGATGATCCAGCGGGCCTTTGAGGCGGGGTGGGCCGGGGCGGTGACCAAGAGTATCGCCTTAGAACCAGCCATCGATGCCCAGCCTCGTCTGGCTCGCTTAACCATGGGCAATAGGACCATCGGCTTAGAGAACATAGAACTGACCACCCAGCGAAACCTGGAGGTCTGGAGCAAGGATATCGAGGAGATCAAGCGTCACTATCCCGATCATATCCTCTTCGCCAGCCTGATGGCCCCTGTGGTGAAGGAGGAATGGCATTTTTTGATCAAGCAAGTTGAAGAAGCGGGTGTGGATGGTCTGGAACTCAACTTCAGTTGCCCTCATGGTATGCCGGAGAAGGGGATGGGCTCTGTCCAAGGCCAAGACCCTACCATCGCTGGGGAGATCACACGTTGGGCAAGGGAGGTGGCTACCGTGCCGGTGATGGTCAAGCTCACCCCAAATGTTACCGACATTGTAGAGATAGGTAGAGCCTGCGAGGAGGCTGGAGCCGATGCTATCTCGGCCATAAACACGGTTTCAGCGTTAATAGGCGTAGATCTCGACCGCCTGGACCCCCTGCCCTCGGTGGGAGGAACCTCAGCCTTCGGCGGCTACTCAGGGCCGGCGATCAGGCCCATAGGTCTACGCTGTATCGCTCAGTTGGCAAAGGGGACCAGCCTTCCCCTTTCTGGCGTTGGAGGTATCGCCAAGTGGCAAGATACGGCGGAGTACATTCTGGTAGGCGCCTCCACGGTGCAGGTGGGTACAGCCGTCATGTTCCAGGGCTATAAGATTGTGGAAAAGGTGAAGAAAGGGCTTTCGGCCTATATGGATGAGAAGGGCTTCGACTCTGTGGCCAAGATGAGAGGATATATCTTGCCCCAGATCCTCGCCCACGAAGAGTTGAACTTCGGCTACAAGGTGGTAGCCGCTATCGACCAGGCCCTTTGCAGCAAGTGCGGACTCTGCTACACGGCTTGCATGGACGGCGGCTGGCAGGCTATCGAGATGGAGAGCCGCCAGGTCTACCCCCGGGTGGTGATCGAGAAGTGCGATGGCTGCTCCCTTTGCCTACAGATCTGTCCGGTGGAGGGGTGTATTACCTTGGTGCCCGCTTGAAGCGAGCCACCATTCTTAGGAGGGCGATGATGGACATTGTGGTAACGAATGGAACCGTTGTTACGGCTACAGAGACCTATCAGGCTGATATAGGTATCGAGGAGGGGAAGATCGCGGCGCTGGGCCGAGATTTAGTGGGCGTAGAGACTATCGATGCCCAGGGCAACTACGTATTCCCCGGAGCCATCGATATACATACCCACTTCGAGCTGCCCTTCATGGGCACCGTGTCCGCCGATGATTTCGAGACCGGGAGCATCGCCGCAGCGTGTGGCGGCACTACCACCTTTATAGATTTCGCCATTCAGAGCCAAGGAGAGACCCTGCACCATGCGCTGGAGATTTGGATGGAGAGAGCCAAAGGGAAGGCGGCCATCGATTATGGCTTCCACGTGGCCATAGGAGATATGACCGAGGAAGTGATGAATGTAGAGATGGCCGAACTGGTAGAACAAGGCATTACCAGTTTCAAGCTCTTTATGGCTTATAAGGGTACCTTCATGGTGGACGACGAAACCCTTTTCAAGTCCCTCCTCAAGGCTAAGGAACTGGGAGCACTCATCATGGTGCACGCTGAGAACGGCGATCTTTTGCATTACCTCATCAACAAGCACGTGGCCGAGGGCAAGAGGGAGCCTATCTGGCACGCTCGAAGCCACCCTCCCGAAGCAGAGGCCGAGGCTGCTGGCCGGGCTATCATCTTGGCCGCTCTGGCCGGAGCCCCTATCTATATCGTCCATTTGAGCGCGGCTCAGGCTCTGGAGAAGGTGAAGGAGGCCCGGGACAAGGGGCAGCCTGTTCTGGCCGAGACCTGCCCTCAATATCTCTTCTTCAACACCGAGCACTACAAGTTGCCCAACTTCGAGGGGGCGAAATGGGTGATGTCCCCCCCACTGCGGGACAAGGGGAACGAGGAGTCGCTCTGGCAAGGGCTAGCCTCTGGCGATCTGCAGGTGGTTAGCACCGACCATTGCCCCTTCAACTTTGTGGGGCAGAAAGATATGGGTAGAGACGACTTCTCCAAGATCCCCAATGGCATGCCCGGTGTAGAGACAAGGGTGCCCTTGATCTACCACTTCGGGGTGAACAAAGGGCGCTTCTCCATCAACAGGTTCGTAGAGTTGGTCTCCACCAACCCGGCCCGTCTATTCGGCCTGGCTCCTCAGAAGGGCACCATCTCCATAGGGGCGGACGCCGATCTGGTCATCTTCGACCCCCAGAAAGAGGTTCGCCTCAGTGTGGAAAACCTGCACATGAATGTGGACCACAGCCCCTATGACCATATCACCGTAAGAGGGTATCCGGTCCTTGTCATGCAGAGAGGCAAGATCATTGTGAGAGATGGCCAGTTTGTGGGTGAGGTGGGGGCTGGCCAGTTTCTGAAACGCAAGCGCATAGAGATATAGAAGTAGTGCCCTGGGGCTGGTGCCTGTTTTCTCCAAGAGGACAACCCGGGGTAAGTTACTCGCAAAGGCACCTCAGAGAGGAGGTTTTAGATGTCTGCCGAAACTAGAGCCCAGGAGTTAATCGACCTAAACCGCCGTTATACCTTCTTCTCCTGGTCGGTGCAGTCGGCGGTCAAGCCGCTAGTTGTGGTGGGGGCTAAGGGCTGTTACTTTTGGGACGCTGAGGGCAAGAGGTATTTGGACTTTGCCTCCCAGTTGATGAACGTTAATACGGGCCATCAGCATCCCAAGGTGGTGGCGGCCATCAAGGAGCAAGCGGAGAGGCTCTGTTACGCCTACCCTGGAATGGCCACCCAGCCTCGTGGGGAGTTAGGAAGGCTACTGGCCGAGGTGACGCCCGGCGATCTGACTAAGACCTTCTTCACTTTAGGGGGTGCAGAGGCGGTGGAGAACGCCATCAAATTGGCCCGGCTTTACACTGGTCGGCAGAAGGTAATAACCCGCTATCGTTCCTATCATGGCGCCACCTATGGGGCTATAAGCGCCACGGGAGATCCCCGTCGCCTCCCAGTGGAACCAGGCATACCAGGCATCGTGCGGGTCTTTGATCCCTACTGCTACCGCTGCGTCTTCGGCCAGGAGCGCGCCACCTGCCATCGGGAGTGCATCACCCACATCGAGGAGGTGATCAAATTCGAGGGCCCAGACAAGGTGGCGGCTTTGCTCTTCGAGGGCGTGACTGGCACCAGCGGCATCTTCGTCCCTCCAGATGATTATTGGCCTCGCTTGCGGGAGATGTGCGATAAGTACGGCGTCTTGCTCATCTCCGATGAGGTAATGAGCGGCTTTGGGCGCACAGGCGAGTGGTTTGCCGTGGACAACTGGCAAGTGGTCCCCGACATCATGGTTATGGCCAAGGGTCTGACCTCGGGTCACATACCCTTGGGCGCGGTCATCGTCTCTCAATCCATCGCCGATCACTTTGAGGATCGCTATCTACCTCTGGGGCTGACCTATAGCGCTCATACCTTGGCTTGCGCCGCTGGGGTGGCAACGATCAAAGCCTACCAAGAGGAGGGGCTTATCGAGAACGCCAAACAGATGGGCCAGACTCTGGGGCGAAGCCTGGAGGCTCTCAAACAGAAGCACACCTCGGTGGGCGACGTGCGCTACATAGGGCTCTTCTCGGTCATCGAGTTGGTGAAGGACAAAAAGACCAGGGAACCCCTCGCTCCTTGGAATGCCAAGCCTGAGGAGATGGGGGTGATGGCCGAGGTATTGCCCGCCTTGCGGGAGCGAGGGTTGAGCACCTTCGTCAAGTGGAATTGGATCTTCGTGGTGCCGCCCCTATGTATCACCGAAGAGGAGCTGAGAGAGGGGCTGGGCATCATCGACGAGGTTCTGGGGATGACGGACAAAGAAGCCCGCTCGTGAAAGGCAAACACCCAAAAAGGAGAACAGAGATGAAAGTGATTAAGAATTACGTCAACGGACAATGGGTCGATTCGAAGTCGACACAAATCCTAGATGTGGTGAACCCGGCAACCACCGAGGTCATAGCCCGAGTTCCCCTTTCAACCCCTGATGAGGTGAGAACAGCGATAGAGGCGGCGAAAGATGCCTTTTGGGAATGGAGGGAGACACCCCCGCTCACCAGGACAAGATATATGTTCAGATTGAAAGATCTGATGGAGGGGAATTTTGAGGAACTCTCCAGGGTTATCGTCCAGGAGGAGGGAAAATGTATCGACGAAGCCCGGGGTGAGGTGAGGCGCGCTATCGAACAGGTAGAGGTGGCCACCGGTATCCCTTCCCTGATGATGGGCTACAACCTAGAGGACATTGCCGTGGGCATAGATGAGTATTGTGTGCGGCAGCCTCTCGGCGTCTTCTGCGCCATCCCCCCCTTCAACTTCCCGCTCATGGTTTCTCTCTGGTTTCTGCCCTATGCCGTGGCCTGCGGCAACACCTACATCGTGAAGCCGTCGGAGCAAGCGCCTCTCAGTCAAAACAGGCTCTTTCAACTGATGGATGAAGCCGGCTTTCCTGAGGGGGTGATCAACCTGGTCAATGGCGCCAAAGAGGTGGTCGATACACTTTTAGAAAGCCCTCATGTGAAAGGGGTTTCCTTTGTCGGCTCCACCCGTGTGGGCAGATATGTCTACCAGAAGGCTGCTGAGAATGGCAAGAGGATTCAAGCCCAAGCCGGAGCCAAGAACTTTCTACTGGTGATGCCGGACGCGAATCTGGATAGGACGGTGCCTTCGCTTTTGAGCTCCTTCTTTGGCTGTGCTGGAGAGCGTTGTTTGTCGGGGGCGGTTCTTCTCGCCGTAGGCGATATCTATGAGCCACTAAAGGAGAAATTTGTTGACGCCGCTTCCAGACTCAAGGTAGGCTATGGCCTTGACGAGACGGTTCAGATGGGGCCTGTTATCTCCAAGAGGCATATGGAGCGCGTTCTGCGATACATCGAAAAGGGGCTGCAGGAGGGCGCGGAACTCGTACTCGACGGCAGAGACATAAGGGTGGAAGAGTATCCCAACGGGTACTTTATCGGGCCCACCATCTTCGACCAAGTGGAACCCCAGATGACCATCGCCAACGAGGAGATATTCGGTCCCGTGGCTTCCATAATCGAAGTAAAGGATCTCGATGAGGCCATAGATATCATTCATGCCAACCCGTACGGCAACGCGGCTTCAATCTACACCTCGAGCGGCAGATGGGCCCGAGAGTTCAAGTATAGAGTCCAGTGCGGCAACATCGGCATTAACATCGGAATAGTCGCTCCTATGGCTTTCTTCCCCTTTAGCGGAAGCAAAGATTCTTTCTTCGGGGACCTGCACGGTCAGGGCAGGGATGCCATCGACTTCTTCACCGAAAAGAAGGTCGTGATTTCGAGGTGGTTCTGAAAGAACATTGGGGCGGGACCGAGCAGATGGGGGGCCGCCTTTGATCAACCCGCTGGCCAAGAGTAGGGCGCTTGGACATCAGAAGGAGATGGGCAAATGGAGTTGGGTACATTGGGCGCTGTTCTGGCATTCGCTATCAAACTCGAAGGTCACAGTGCGCAATTCTACGAAGAGGCGGCTTCGCTGGCGAAAGAGTCGCCCGCTAGCGACGTTTTCCTGTCCCTCGCCGAGGCAAGGAGAAAGCGCAAGGAACTCTTGCAAAGGAGCCGTCGAGAAAACATCAACGAGATGCTTCTCGAACCCATCGTGGGCTTGAAGGGAAGCGACTACCTAATGGAGACGGAATTGTCCTCGAAAATGGGCTACTACGACGTCCTGCAACTAGCCATGGAATTGGAGGAGAACAGCCGAAGATTCTACCTCGACGCGGCCGGAAGGGTGAACTTGCCCCAGGTGACCAAACTATTTGAGAAACTAGGTGAAGAAAACGCTGATCATAAGCTCAGAGTGAAATCCCTTCACAAAGAAGAAGGGCCTGGGGTGTGAAGCCACATTGTCGGCAGCGAAATCCAACGCCTTCTGGTGTGGGCTCAATGTCCTGCGCATGGACAATAGGCGACTCTGCACCCCATCCCTGTTTTGATATAGGTGCGTAGCCGGCAAAGACTTTGCCGCCGAGATAGCGAATCAGGACATCGTCGGGGATTCCCTCAGTGGTCCAGGTTCGCGCGGAGAGATCCACCTTCAGAAGTCGGTTGCAGAAGCCGTGCATCTCTACCTCCTGTACGCCTTTGACAATAGCTACAACATGCCAACTCTCGCTTCCACTATACGATACACTGTGCTCCGACTGAGGTGGATACCTTCCTTCTTCAACCAGTAGACGATCTTCTCCCCACAACAATCGTAGTACTTCTGTCTGATGGAGAGTACTCGCCGCTCGATGTAGGGGTTGACCTTGCGGCGTCGTGGCCTCTTCCTGGCGTTCTTGTAGTCCTGAACGAACTCTCGCAGGCCCCCCTGCCGGATGCCCTCTCCTTACAGGTCCCGTGGGACAACCAGCGATAGACCGTGGCTCGGTGTTTCCCCACCCGCTGGGCGATGACCGGCACCTTCCTACAGGATGGCGAGCCTGTCCCCCGGCCCCTGGCCCGTTGATGCCAGGACGGGCTGGCAAGTACCGGGGCAGGCTGGCACGCCCTGTCCCAAACCCGACAGGGTCGAGGGATGACAGGCCAGGGATCGCTGACTCACCATAACTCCGGCCCTATGGAGTTCCCATGCTAACTCAGGTTGTGTTTCCGTCAAGGATCCCTGGGGGAAAGGTTCTCATCGCGACTCCTGTGTGCAGGTCTGATTGGCAGATTCAACTCCACCCAGTTGTCGCATTTTTAATGGGACTAACCGCACACCCCTACGTAGATAAGCCAAGACATCACGATCACTTCTTCAGGGTTTTGAGGGCGATTCTTCGACTCTACCAGAATGAGGGTAGAATCCCTCTCAGGGTAAAGAGCCTAAGCGACCTTTGGAGGCTAGTTGAAGAAGGTGGATCATGATTCAACTCACCTATCAGGAGCTTTACCGTATTAACCCTCTAGAGGCCAGGAACCCTCCCAGCCTATGCCGTGCCCTTCTTCCCACATGACGATACATCCAAATCATTAACCACTTGGATCAGCAAAGCCTCGACCCTTCGGGGCCCTCTATCACCCAATTCAGCGGCCGGTTTTGAGATACTCCAGCGCCCGCTCGAGCTGGGGGTCTCTGGGCGCTTCGAGGTCCTCCTTGGTGAATGGCACCTCGATATCGGGGGTGAGGCCCTCCTCGTGGATGGGATGGCGATTCGGGGTCAGCAGGATGGTCGTGGTCACGTACAAGCCGGAGCCGTCGCTCAGCTCATGTACGCGCTGCACTGAGCCCTTGCCGAAGGTCTCCTCGCCGATGAGCAGCCCGCGCCCGTGGTCCTGGATGGCCCCGGCCACGACCTCGGAGTTGCTGGCACTGCCCTTGTTGACCAGGACCACGAGAGGGATGTCCGTCGCCAAGCCGCCGCCCTTCACGGAGTAAGGCGTCTCCCGGCCATCCTTGTCCTGTTCGTAGACGATGATGCCTTCCTCCAGGAACTGGCTGGCCACCTCGATGGCCGCGGACGGGAAGATGCCCCCGGGGTTATTGCGCAGATCGAGGATCAGCCCCTCTATCTCTTCTTCCCTCAGCTCCCGTAACGCCTTCTCCAGCTCCGCGCTCGTCCGCTCGCTGAAGAGGGCGATCCGCACGTAGCCCATGGCATCTATGACCCCCCAGGCCACGGTCACCAACTCGACCCTATCCCTGATGATTTCAAAGACCAGCGACTCGGGTTCTTCCTCGCGCAGGATCGTCAACTGCACCTTCGTGCCCCTGGGCCCACGGATGAGGCGGACAACATCCTCCAGTGGCATGCCGGCGACCATCGTATCGTCAACCTTTAGGATTACGTCGCCGGCCATGATGCCCGCCTGGATGGCGGGAGAGTCGTCGAACGGGGCGACGATGACTATCCTCTCCTGCTTGTCCACCCCCACGAGGGCTCCGATGCCCTCGTAACTGCCCTTCAGTTCGATCATCTGATCTTCGGCGGCCTCGGGCCTCACCAGGATGGTGGCAGGGTCATCGAGGGAGCTCAACGCCCCTCGGATGGCGTCGTGGGCGAACTCCTGGGGCCCGGGCAACTCCCCGTAGAACTCCCGCTCGACGATCCCCCACGCCTCCCAGAAGAGCTCGAACTCCTCCGGCCCACAGGCTACGGGCGTGGGCTGGCGGGCGCGAAGGACGAACCAGCCCATCCCAAAGCCGCCCACGAAGGATGTACCGACGAGGGCGATGGAAACCAGCACCGCCAACGCGACAATGGCAACCGTCTTGGTGGATATTCTCATCTTTTCCCCCTGAAGAAAATCTCCAAATTGTGTACGCTATGTTGGGTCGTCGCGCTTAGATCATCAAATGGCGTCGCCCCTTGTGGGCGACAAGAGCCCCTCGTCGGGGACAAGCCCCGACGCTACACCTCTCGCCAGGGTAAGACGGCAAACAGGGCCAACAAAGCCAAGCCCGGCACCATCCCAAAGCACAACCCTCCGCCCGGTTTCTCCACCGCCGGGACGGCCGTCGCCTCCGGCGTGGCCTGGATGGCCTCCCTAGCGGGCAGGCCGAGGCTCTCCCGCCACTCAGCGTCCAAGCCATCCTGGTCGAAGCCGTAAACCTCCATCAAGGCGTCGTCGTAGGCGGCCCCCTCTTTGAAGACGGCCAGGAGTTCCGCCATCTTCTCCTTGCCATAGGTTTTCAGCAGGAACTCGACCACGCTATAGACCTCGCCATAGAAGAGGTTGATCTCCTCTGGCTTGCCTGTGGGGGCGGTAAGGGAGCGGACGGAGATCAGCCTATTCTCGCGGACAGCCCTCTCCAGGGCCTCGCCATTGGCCGCGGGCAGCTCCCCTTCGTTGTACATAGCCAGCCCCTCGTCCAGCCAGGCGGGAATGCCAGCATAGGGGTTCTCCGTGGCCAGATGGACCACGATGTGGCTGAGTTCGTGGGCCATAGTCTTCTCCACCCCCCGGTGGGTGCCGTGCAGGAGCACCGTGTCCCTGGAGACCACTGTGCCCAGGGTGATCACCTCGGCCTCGAAAACCTCGCCCCGCGACACTAGAGCCCCCAGCATGTCAGCCTTGCTCTGATAGACGACGAGCCTGACCGTCTCCTCAAGCTCGACGCCCACCTCCTCTTCCAAGCGGGCCAGGGACTCCAGAGCGACGTCCAGGAGCCTCTGCGCGAAGGCCCTATCGGCGTCGTACCAGTAGAGGGCGACCTTCCCCTGGGCTATACTCTCCCACTGGAAGCGATCGTCCTCGTAGACGAAGGAAACGGGCTCGGTATCGAGCTTATTCCCCGCGCCATCCTCGATACGCCAAGAATACTCGATCTCGGAGAAGGGGGCGATCTCCCCCCGCTGCAGATCCATGACGTACTCGGCGGCCACCTCCTTGGCGGGGGTGAAATCGGGATACCCCCGGTTGGTGACCTCCTCGCCGCCGATACGATAGAGCAGGACGATCTTCTCTATCTCGCTCTCGCTCCTGGCCTCGAGTCGGAATATGATCTCCTCGGCGAAGAGGGACTGGTAGGTGTTGGAGATGACGGTGATCCCCTCCTGGGCCAGGGCGGCCCGGGATACGCCGGCCAGCAGCAGGGTCGCGAAGGCCAGCGCTGCCAACTTCCTTCCCCACTTTTTCCATCCGCTACGGTAGGCCATGATTCTTGCAGACCGCGCTAAAGTTGAGATAGTGCCTCGCCCCAGCCATGCACCTTGTGCCCCGACAAAAACCAGACAACTCATCAGCCGGGCCGCAAGGCCTCGTTCAAGCCGTCGCCAACGAAGTTGAAGGCGAAGACCAGGGAGGCCACCACTAAGCCCGGCGCCCACAGGAGGACAGGAGCGGCCGGATGGCGCCAGAACGAGTAGTTATCGTATATCATGCTCCCCCAACTGGGCGTGGGCGGCCGGATGCCGATCCCGAAGAAGCTCAGCGTCGCCTCGGCCAGGATGGCCCCGCCCATGCCCATGGAAATCGCCACCACGACGGGGGCCAGCGCGTTGGGGAGGAGGTGACGCCAGATGATGCGCCAAGGGGAGGCCCCTATGGCCCGCGCCGCCTCCACGAACTGCTCCTCCTTGAGCGATAGGATCTGGCCCCGCACCAGGCGGGCCATCCCCGGCCAACCCACCACGCTCAGGGCGATGATGACCACCAAGACCTGGCCATATCCGGCCTTGACGAAGCCCTCTAGGGATTTGATGCCCTTCAGCCACGCTTCGACCCGCGGTTGGACGGTGGCCGCCACCAGGATGGCGAAGAGCAGGCCAGGGAAGGCGAAGAGCAGATCGGCCAGGCGCATGATGAGGGCATCCACCCTTCCGCCCAGGTATCCAGCCAGGGACCCCATGAGCAGGCCCAAAATCAGCCCCACCAGGGTGGCGGCCGGGGCGATGATGATCGCCGTGCGGGCCCCCCAGATGAGGCGGCTCAATTGGTCACGGCCCAGCTCATCGGTACCCAGGGGGTGCTTCCAACTGGGCATCTGCTCCACGGCATCCAGGTCGGTCTCCCGGTAGGAGTAGGGCGCCAGCCACGGGGCGAAGATGCCAGTGAAGAACATCAGGCCGACGATAAAGAGGCCCACCACGGCCAGCCTGTTGCGGCTGAAGCGACGCCAGAACTCCAGCCAGCCTGAGCGTCGTGCCGCCCTCGCCTCCTCCATAAGAATCTTTCGTACCCTCGCCTCTTCCATCGCTTTGCTTGAGCAGATTAAGGGTCGCCCCGAAGTAACATCGCGCCTCGCGGGCGACGTCCCCTTCGTGGGGAGCAAGCCTCGACCCTACGCATCTCTCGGCACAGCAACCTGTGGCGTCCGAGTTATCCATACCGGATGCGCGGGTCGAGGAACCAGTACCCGACATCCACCAACAGATTGGCCAGGGTGTAGGAGCTGGCCACAAGGATCGTCAAGGCTATGATCACCGGATAGTCCCGCGAGAAGAAGCTCTCCACCCCCAGCCGGCCGATGCCGGGGATGCCGAAGATGGTCTCCGTGACGAAGGTGCCCGTCACCAGGCTCCCCATCATCAAGCCCAGGATGGTAAAGATGGGGATGAGGGCATTGCGCAGGACGTGGTGGACGATGACCATTCGCTCCCTCAGCCCCTTAGCCCAGGCCGTGCGCACGTAGTCCTGCCCCATCACCTCCAGCATGCTGGCCCGCGTCTGGCGCGCGAAGACGGCGATGGGGCCGGTGGACAGCACGATGACGGGCATGATAATGCGTTGGCTGAAGAGGCCATCCCAGCCACCGGTGGGAAGGAGGCGGAAACGGAAGGCCAGAAACCACATTATGATGGGGGCGATGACGAAGGTGGGAAAGGAGATGCCAGCCACCACCCCGGAGATGGTGAGGTAATCCAGCCACGTGTTTCGCCTCAGGGCGGCCATCACGCCCAAAGGGATGCCCACGACCACCCCCAGGCCGAGGGCCACCGCGTTCAACTGGACCGAGACCCAAAGCCGAGAGGCGATGAGCCGGCCCACCGGCTGCCCCCGATATTTGAGGGATTCCCCGAGGTCGCCGCGCATGGCCTTCCAGATGTAGTCGGCATATTGCACGAAGAAGGGCCGATCCAACCCCAGTTCGTGCCTGACGCGGGCCACCGCTTCAGGGTTAGCGTGCGGTCCCAGCATCACCTGCACCGGGTCGCCGGGACCGTACAGGCCCAGGGTGAAGGTGATGAGGCCCACCAGCAAAAGCAGGATGGGCAGCCACAGCAGGCGACGCACGATGTAGACGAGCATCCCTCTACCTCTATCTGCTGATGGAGACGTACTTCAACTTGGGGATGATGGAGGGCGGGTAGATCATGCCCTTGACGTAGGGCTTGGTCAGCCAATACTCGGCATCGTGGCCCATGGGCACCCAGGGAGCATCCTCCAGGATCATCTCCTCCACCCGCTGGTAGATACCCATGCGCTGGTCGTGATCCTGCTCCACCCGCGCCTCTTCCAGGAACCTATCCACCTCAGGGTTGCAATACTCGGTGTTGTTGTCCCGGCTCTCGCAGTGGAACAGGATGTCCAGGAAGTCCTGGGGGTCCGGGTAGTCGGCCATCCAGCCGGCGGTGATGCCGAACATCTGGAAGCGATGGGCCTTCAGGTCGTCAAGGTAGGTGGCCCACTCCATCTGCTCGATGGTGATCTCCACACCCAGGTTCTCCCTGTACATCTCCACCACGGCCGTCACACTCCGCGCCGCCGCGCCGCCACCCCCGGAGACGCTGAGGACGATCTCTGGGAAGTTGCTGGCATCCTCGTATTTCGACTCGGCGATGAGCTGGCGAGCCTTCTCCGGATCGTAGGGATACCCCTCCAACTCCGGGTTGTAACCCGGCATGCTGGGGGGAAGGATCCCCTCAGCCGTGACCCACATCTTCTTCATCACCACGTTGATGATCTTCTCCTTATCGAGGGCGTAGTTGAAAGCCTGGCGAACCTTGACGTCGTCGAAGGGCGGCCTGTTGACGTTAAAGCCGATGTAGAAGGTGCTCAAGGTGGGGACGACCATGGTGAGCTCTTTGTTCAGAGGGTTAGTGGGGTCCAGCACCCGTTCGATATCGGCCAAGCCCACGGGTGTGGCGTCCAGTTCCTCGTTTTCGTACATGATCATGGCCGAGCCGCCGGCCAGGTAGAAGTGCACCTCCTCCAGGGCGGGTTTGGGCTCCCCGTAGTGGAGCTCGTTTCGCTCCAGCACGATCCTCTCTCCCAGGCGGTACTCCTTGAGATTGAAAGGACCGGTGCCGTTGGGGTGGTCGGTCCAGGGCTGATGGGACCCCTCCACGTTCTCACGGTCAACGACGAAGGCGGTAGGATAGGTCATTTTGGCTAGAAAATAGGCTTTGGGGGCGTCAATGGTTATCTCCAGCGTGTAATCGTCAATGACCCGCACGCCGGAGACCTCATCGGTCAGGCCGCTGAGCTTCTCTTTGGCCCCTATGATGTCGCCCAGGTAGGTGTCGGCCACCACCGAACCGGTGGCCGGGTTGCAGACCCGCTCGATGGAGTATTTGAACTCCTGGGCCGTGACCGGCTTCCCGTCGTGGAACTTCACGTCCTCGCGGAGATAAAAAGTGTAGACGGCGCCATCCTCGCTCACCTCCCACCTCTCGGCGATGTCGGGCACCACCTCCAGGTCGGGGGTCAGGGTTACCAGGCCGCTGAAGATCTCCACGATGTAGCCGGCCGAGGTGGTATCCTGGGTGAGGGCCGGGTCCAGCGTGGGGGGCTCGCCTCCCAGCAGATTCAAGACGGCCTCGCCGCGGACCACCGTCGGCGTGGGCGTGCGTTCGGGGGCCAGGGTAGGCACGCTTGGCGGCTCCGCCTCCTCCAGCCAGCCGAGTTGCAACCTGTGATATCCCCAATAGGCAACCCCGCCGAAGAAGGTCAGAAGCAGACAGCTCAGAACTACGGCCGCAATCGCTATCCAGAGCCACCTATCTTTGCCCATCTCATCCTCTCTCAATCATTAACAACTGGACAGAAGTCACCAATATGAGCAAAGTCTGCCCTCACCATCCCTCCCCAGAGTTGCTCATCATATAGCATACCCCATTTCCCAGCAACACTCAAGAGGGAGAAGAGGAGATTGTTGAAAAAGTCTTCCAAATTTGCCTTACTACCCCTTAGCGAATAGACTGATGTTAAGCAACCCAACCAGGGGGAGAGCGATGAGCCAAGAGAGGTTCAAAGAGAATACCAGTGATTCTTTCTATGGACGCTTCCTCTATGAGCAGGTAGTGCCCAAAGACCACTTTTTGGTGAAGCTCAACGAAATCATCCCTTGGCAGCGCTTCGCCTACAAACTGGTCAAATATTACAAGGGGAAGGCCAAAGAGGGGAGACCACCTTATGACCCCGCAGTCATCCTCAAGATGCTCTTGGTCTCCTACCTCTACAACATCTCCGAGAGGCAGACAGAAGAGGTAGCCAACCTCAACCTAGCGGTGAAATATTTCCTAGGCTTAGGGGTAAATGAACACCCTCCTGATCACACCACCCTCACCGCCTTCAAGAAGCGCATCTTGGAGAATGGGAACCTTATGGCTTATGAGAAGCTCTTTAAGGAGATCATCGCCATCGCTCTAGAGAAGGGGATCCAATTTGGCTCCATCCAGGTGATAGACAGCGTGCACACTGTGGCTGATGTGAATGTAGAGAAGGATGAGAAGCGGCAAAAGGATGGTCAGCCTCCCAGAGATGGTAGTGCTCGCTGGGGGGTGAAGGGCAAAAGGGTGGTAAAGGATGAGAGAGGGCGAAAGCGAAAGGAGAGGCTCTACTTCTACGGCTATAAAGGGCATGTGAGCATGAACGCCCAATGCGGGTTGATCACCACCATAAGAGCCAGCCCTGGTTCCGCCTATGATGGCCACTATTTACCTTCTCTCATAGAGAGCGATCTGGAACAGAGTATCCCTGTGGAGATCGTGGCTGCGGACCGGGGTTACGATGATGGAGAGAACCATAAATTCTTAAGAGAGAAAGGGATAGCCTCAGCCGTCCATCTGAACAGTTATCGGACCCAAAAGAAAGACAAGAACAAAGAGATATGGGTGAAGTTGAAAGAGAGCCCCTCTTACCAAAAGGGGATCAGAGAGAGGGGGAAGATAGAGGGGAAGTTCGGGGAGATGAAGGAGTATCATGGGTTTGGAAGGTGTCGGTATCTGGGGCTATTGCGTTATGCCATCCAGGGTTACCTCACCGCTATAGCGGTGAACCTGAAGAGGATAGTCAAACTCCTCACCGGGGTGGGGTTCAAGGGTCCCAAGAAGAGTTGCTTATCGGTGACCTGTCCTGGCACGTAATAGGCCAGGGCCTGACCCAGGGGGGAGTGTGCCTGGAGGGAGGAAAGAGAGGAGGGAAGGGAAGCCAGAGCATAGAAAAGAAGGGTGGAAAGGGTGTTGGAAGAGGGAGTCCTCTTCTGTGAGGGGGCATAGATGTTTAACTCCCTCGTTTTTCAACGGTCTCTATAAAACCGAGAAAGCTTTCAGCGTTTCCGGTTCCCCCCTTCCGCATCCGGCGCCTGCTGTTTCCAGTATTTCGACCGGATCTCCTTTTTCAGTATTTTCCCCTGAGGATTTTTGGGCAGAGATTCCACGAACCCTGAGGCGATTCGCCGAGCCATGATCGAATTCTTCCTTGTCCATGCAGAGAAAGTCTCCCTTACCGCGAGGGTCTTCAGAACCTCTCGCCCTACAGTCATCAAATGGGCCAAACGATATCAAGCAGAAGGCTGGCAAGGGCTCTGCGATCTCCCCCGACGGCCTCATCATTCGCCTCACAAGACTTCTCAGCATCACCAGCAACTCATAGCCAACCTTAGAACCAATCATGGCCACAGACCGAAGACCAGAATCGGCCAGGACAAGATCAATCTCCTCTTAGAGCAAAGGTATGGCATCAAGAAGTCAACCTCCACCATCAACCGCGTACTCCATGAACTCAATCTAATCCAAGCCAGGAAGGAGAAGTATCAGAAGAAACGTCAAATAGCCCGGTATCGCAAGCGCCTTCCTCCTCTAGCTTATTGGCAATTGGACGTCAAGTACCTTAATCATATCCCCCACATCTACGCTTATGTGATCCGCCGTATGTTGCCCAGATTCCAATACAGCATCAAAGACGTCCTTAGCGGTACTACTTTCATCTGTTACGCCTACCAACTCTCCACGGCCTGCGACTCGGGGTTTTGGCACCAGAGACACCGCAGGGGACATCCCTTCAGAAAAACAGTGGTTCGAATTCCAGGGCCATCATGAATGGAATAATGTTGTATGTTGAAAATCGCGCCTTTTGTAACTTGCGCTACAATCACGCCGGTTGGTGCTCATTCTCTAATATTATCAGTCCTGTTGAGATCGGGCTAATGAATCCTTTTCTCATACCCTTGCCAATATCTCTCTCTGATCTCGTTTTTCCTTATCTTGCCACTACCCGTCTTGGACAAGTTGTCCCAAAACTCGACCGAACGTGGCTTTTTATAACTCGCTAGATATCCTTTGCAAAAGTCGATTATCTCTTCCTCAGAGGCTGCCGCCCCCTGTTTCAAAACTACCACCGCCTTAACAGATTCACCCCACTTTTCATCTGGCACTCCCACGACCGCTGCCTCCAAGACCGCGGGGTGCATATATAACACTTCCTCTACCTCTCGAGAATAGATATTCTCTCCTCCGCTAATGATCATATCCTTTTTTCTATCCACTAAGTAGATATAACCATCCTCATCCATCCTGCCCACATCGCCCGTATGAAGCCAGCCGTCCTTTATAGCCTCTGCCGTCTCCCCGGGTGATTTCCAATACCCTTTCATTATTCTGTCACTGCGAGCTATTATTTCACCGGCCTCACCTATTGGGACATCGTGACCTTGCTCATCAACGATTCTGATCTCACCTTCTCTGAGTGGCTTTCCTACAGACTCCAATCTCTTGGTTCCCCTCGGTGAGCCCTCCAACTTGTGCTCTTTTTTCTTAAGCACGGTTAGATTTAGGGTTTCGGTCTGTCCTAGCATTTGGATAAAGATTTCACCAAAATACCCAATACCTCTCCTCAACGCCTCGAGAGGCATCGGCGCTCCGGTGTAAGCCACAGTGCGCAAGCTGCTGAGGTCATATTGACTTAAATCCGGATCTTCCAGAAGCCGAATGATCATGGCAGGCACCAGAAAAACATAGGTCACCTTTTCTTTCTCGATGGTTTCTAGTACCAGACTCTCGTCAAATTTTTTATGGATCACCATCGTAGCACCGTAAGCAAAAGCAGGAAACAGGTGGGCCGCGGAGCCACCAACATGAAAGAAGGGCATCACACATAAGGCGATGTCATTAGAGCTAAGATCGCGATGGGGGACCCTAGTTTCCGCTATCAGACTTTTATGAGTATGAATAGCTCCCTTGGGACGTCCCGTCGTGCCACTGGAATAGAACAAGACACAAGGGTCATCCGCTTCCACATCATCCATAGGCTCGTTGGGAGGGAAGCGGCTGATTAACTGTTCATAGCTCATCATGTCTTCCACTGCGGCATCAAGGCAGATAAGATTCCTAACCCCATCGAGCTCGTGGCGAATAGAGTTAACAACATCAACAAATTCGCTTTCTAGTATGAGGGTGTTGATTTCAGAATTATTGATCAGGTAGGCGAGTTCCCTTCCTACAGACCTGTAATTCAGCGGCACGCAGATCCTACCGGCCTTGGCCAGACCAAAGACCTCGAAATATTGTGAGCAATTATAGGCCAATATACCTACCCGATCTCCTTTCCCGACCCCTAAATGGGCAAGGGCGTTTATGAGGCGGTTGATCCTTTGATTCACCTGCTTGAACGTATAGCTTTTGTTTTCAAAGATGAAAGCAGTCTTGTCCGGGTATTTCTGAGCATTATCGTTGATCATTTCTTTCAAAGTCTGCATTTTACCTCCTTAACCAGAAGAGAATCTCTCTCCTCAACAATTCTGTCCGCAGTTCCTCGTCCGCCCTCGGGTCCAATACCACTCAATGGGGGCACCCGAGAGATGTCTGGATACGGTGTGCTGGCGAACAATCTGCCGCGCCATCACCATACCGCTTACGGATCTGACTAATCGTCTCTACTAGCCCTTCTTCCTTCAACGCCCTCCTTGTTTCCTCCATCCCTTATCACCTCCTATTGTGCTTCTGCCGGTGCAAACTGCACCCTTGCGGAAACCTCCGCTCCCCTTCGCTGCTGTGCGGGCAAGGCTGCCCCTACCTCCACCTCAATGGCCTTCACGATGGCTGAGGGCACAGGGCAAGCAGCGCGACTGATATGTCGGGAGGCCACTCTATAGACCAGAGAGTTCTCCAGGGAACCCAGGGTCTCGCGCCAATCTACCTCTCTCAGGTCCGCATTCATCCTCTCCAGCATCTCGCATCCGCTGGAGAGGGCTATCCGCACTTTTGTGCCCTCAAGCCTCTCAACCCGTATTTCGGCCCTGAAACCACAACTTCCCGCATCGACAACCACTCTGCTCATCTTCGCTTTCCAAGGCCACTCAGGCCCAACATTGGGGTGAGAGAAGATACTCCCAATCGGCTCCCTGGCGAAACTTATCCGTTATCTGGTAGCCCCTTCATGGCATATTCGATGGCGTAGAGGATGTCTGGTCGCCAGAGGTGACCCTCACCTCTTCGGCCTCAAGCCCAGCGATACTGAACTCAGCAGCGTGAACCACCCCTGTCGAATCTTCGATGTGGAGTTCAAGGGAACCCTCTGATCGCCCATAGGCCAAGCATATTTCCTTTGGCCAACTGCCCCAGGTTTTCGCTCATCTCTCTCCCAAGACTAAACACTGCTACGAGCTGGGCTCTGACATGAACCGGATCTCGACGCTGTGGACGTCTCCCGGTCCCACGGGCAGATCCGTAGCAGTCCACTCGTCCCCCCTGGGGCTGATCCGATCAGCCAGTTTGCCGTCAATGTACACACTGTAGTCACCAGCCGGCAGACCAGCCAGGCGCAGGATGGCGATGTGTTGATCCTGCGTTCGGTTCTCCAGGGCAAACCGGATCTCGCGCAGCTCGTCGTCCATGACGATGGGCTGCTCCGCCGCGAAGCCGTCTCGATCCAAGAGCATGTGCAGCCGTCGCTCGCCCCGGATCGCGTGAAAGCGCTTGCGCAGGCCATCCCTGGGGATCACCTCAACGCGGCCATCGGCCTCCCTCAGCAGCCCCCCATAGGTGAACAAGCCGAACAGGGGGTCCTCCACTGTGATCGTCGCCGCCGTGCGGAGCGCAGCGGAGTAGCCAATCTCGATTTCGCCATCGTAGAACCACGCCCCCCGGCAGTTGTCCTTCCTGATCCACATCGGACCGTACTTCTCGGGCGTGATTGCCCAGCCAGAGGCGCCGTCGTTCTCTTCACCGGGGTACCAGTAACCGTAGTTGGTTTCCGGGGTGCCGGTGTTCATCAGTGCCCAGGAACTCAGATAGGAGGCGTAGCCCAACCGCAAATACAATGCGGGATCGCTGGCGCGATACAGGGCGTAATCGACAATCGCCCATCCCCCTGCCTGGGACATATAGCTCAAGGCGTATCTGGAAGAGACACCCCCGCGGTAGTCGCTTCCCAGAAGGTAGTAGGCCGGCTCTACCCAACCCCGAAGGGCGATGTTGGCCTGGATTTGCTTCTCTAAGAATTCTTCAAAGTCTTCACGTTTGACCTCTGGATGCGAGTACCATTTGTCTTTGTACTTGTCGTACCACAGGTTCTCGTCTGGCTCCATCGGGTTCGCCAGCCCATACTTGGCGACGGCGTGCGAGGTTTCGAATGCGGTGGTATCGAAGGGATACTCCGAATCAAAGGGATATGGATCGTCGTACACAAAGTACTTGACCTTTTTCTCCCACTCACTCTTCAACCAATCCGCCTGCTCGTTCCAGCCTTCCTCGTATAGGGCCTCGATGAGATCAACGATGAGCATTTCGTTGTACAGACCCAGCGTGTAGGCCCAGTAGCCCCGTGCTCCCTGGGGAAGATTGTGGATGCCCGCCAGGTTGAAGTGAGCCTTGGCTGTGCCGAAGGCCCGCTCCAGATACCCATCCTTGTCCAGGTACTCCGTCAGACCAGGATACCTCTTTGCGATCTGGTACATGTGGAAATAAAGCATGATCACGTGGGGATAGTCGTAACCGCGCCATACGTGCTCCAAGCCTTTGCCTCCCGAACCGAAGCCGTGCTCGCTGTAGCGGTTCTCGAACCAGTTGGGAACGCCGTAAATGAAGTAGGGATATGGCTCCTCCTGGTCGGTGCGCTGAAGCTTCCCCCACACAAAGTTCTCGATGTAGTACTCGACAGCCGCGATCTCTTCCTGCACCGGATAGTGCACGTTCTTTGACGCGACGAAGGGGGCCTTGGGCAAAGCAGTATCATCACAGGCCAGGACGTAGCCCCACCAGCCATCGAAACCATCGGGGTCGTCCGGGCCCCGCAGAACACTGTGGCGCATATCCCACACCGAGAAGAGCCCGTTGTACCACTGGCTCGGGTCCCGGTGTTGCTGCTTGTTCACCAGGAACGCCGCCCGCTTCCCGATGAGCGCCTCCAATGGTTCTGTGACAAAGAACTCCAGCGCCATGTATTTGCCGTCGCCGTAGCTCACCGTCAACAGATTCTCGCCCAGCCGGGAGAATGTGACCTTGTAGACGTGGGTGTCGGGTTCCTTCTCACCCACGTATTCGATCTCGGTCTGATCCTGGTATTCCGGCGTGATGGAGTGGTCGCGGTTTTTCGTCCGCAGCGAGAACATGGCGCACAGGTCTTCAGGCACGGTCATGCCCGGCACCACGTGAACGTCGAACAGGCCTTCCTCGTAGAGCACATCGCGCACCCCATCGTAATCGTCGGCCCAGCGGAACTTGAAGCCATAGGTGATTTCGTCGCCCGGCGTGCCTCCTGGTGACAGGGTTACGCTGGTATGGGGCTGTCGCCAGGTACCGCGCGTCTCGCCAGCACCGCTCACCGCGGAGTGAATGTAGGCCCAATAGGGCACTCCCGTGATCCTCCGGTCAACAGTGTGCTCCTCGTAGTATTCAAACTTGGTGCCTTTCAACGGCGTCATGACGAGGTAAGGGCCAACGCCGTTGGGGCGCTCCCAGAGGATGAACGATCCGTGGCCTGAGATGAAACTGTGCCGGGCCACTACCCGCGTATAGTTTGCCAGGTTGTCCTGCACAAACTGTCGGTTGAAAGGCAGTGGTAGAGCAATGTCACCCAGCTCGAGCATCCGGTCGGTGTTGTTGTGGAACCGAAGGGTCCATGTCAGGCTATCTCCCTTGCAGGCGAATTGCGTCAATAACCGGAAGTCTCGGATACCGCAGGCACCCAGCGAGTCGCCCTCGTATAAGAAGGTCAAAGTCTCTGTACCGTCCTCGCTGCTGACATCAACCCGGCGAATATCACCCGAGGACAGAGCAGTTACCTCCCGCCAGCTCCCCTCATCAAGCCGGTAGCGGACCACGACCTCGCCCAGGGTTTCGCCTTGCCAGATGTAGTCGGTTTCAAAAACGTCGTCCAGCAATCTCAGGCTCGTGATGCCACCATAATTCCACCTTAGAACAAAGCGAGTCTGAGAGCCTCTACTTTCTGCCATACTGCCCTCCAACATGAGTCGCGCGCATTATCTCCTGGCCCCCATCAGTAGGTAGGGAAGCTGCGTTCCTTCATCCCGCATGAGGGCCTCGACATCACTCAGTTCCAGAGGGGCGTCGCTGGTGAGGGGTTCGATTCCGTCGTTGGTGACGACCACCGTGTCTTCCACGCCGATATAGAGTTGTTCCTCGGGAATCCACATTTGCGGATCGACGGAAAACACCGTTCCTGGCATCAGCGGACGATGGTGGTACCTACCGTCGTCGTGCACGGCCATGCCGACCGGATGCGAGAGATGGCCACGGAACTCCAGGGTGCGGCGAGCTCCCTCTTTGTAGAAATCTTTCGAGAACTCCCAGTTTGCCCAGACTTCCTTCATCTCCTCGGCGGCTTCGTCCATCACCTGGTCCGGCGTCACGCCCGTACGGATCTTGGATAGAACCACTTGGTGGTATTCGACGATATAGCCGTACAGTTCCCGCTGCCAGGGGGCGTAGGTCCCATTGATGGGCCACATGCGTCCTATATCGCTGGTGTAGTAGTTGCATTCGGGGGCGACGTCCATCAGCACGAGATCCCCATCTCTTAAGGGACAGTTGCTCAGAGCATAGTGGACATGCCAGATATTCTCCCCGCCGGCGATGATGGGGCGGTAGCCCTCGATTACGTACCCATCCCCAACGCGCCGGGCGGTGGTGCGCAGCGAGCCCACGTCAGAGCCGGCCTCCGCCTCAGTGAGACAGAAAGCGGCCAAGTTGGGTCCTGAGCAGTGCTGCGGTAGGAGCTCTTCCTTTACCTCCGCGCCTCCGGCGATGAGCAAAGGGGTCAAGCCCAGGATGTTGCCCCCAAGACAGGCCGCTACCCCGGCGCAGGCTGCGCCCAATTCCTCGGCCAGGAGACATCCCTCTACGCTTCCGAGTCGCCCCCCGCCGTACTCCTCCGGTACTGCGTAGTGGAGCAGCTCTATCTGGTAGTACTTTTCAACGACCTCCGGGGAGCGCCGTTGCTCCCGGTCCAGCGCCGCAGCCAGGGGGCTATCTCCTTTTGGGCGAAGTCACGGGCCAGTTTGCGCAGGGCCTTCTGCTCTTCGCTGAGACTGAAGTCAACGACTCTTACCTCCTGACAGTGTCATTATTATCAACAGCGGGATGGAGTATGTCGTCCGCACATTCAAGGAACGCCTGAGAGTTGTCCAACGGGGTCGCTGGCTTCTCCACTTCATGCATTTGAGGGGCTTGAGCTGGTCCACTAGACAATATTCAATACGCCTGCTGCTTCTCAATCGGGGCTCGCCAACTCCAGGCTGAGAACCGAATAACCTTGTCACCCTCCGAGTTACGCTAGCCGCCCACGACCTCGGACAGCAACGCACTGGCTGGCCCCTGATTTACTCCTCCACCAAGGTCCTGAACTTTTTTGGCACGGGCCTAACCTCTCCTTGGAGATCGGTGAAGACCTGCACCGTGCGGCCAGTGGCCAGAAGTTCCCCTGTCTCCTCCTTTACGACTTCGTACTCGAAGGTGAAACTGCGGTTTCGCACCTGCCCGATGGAGATCTTGACCACGATTAGATCATCGAACCGGGTCGGGGCATGGTAGCGACAGGTGGCCTCAGCCATGAGGAAACTCACGCCGTCCCTTCCCATCTCCGTGAAACTGTAGCCCAGTTCCTTCAGGAACTCCATCCGCGCCAGTTCGAACCAGACCAGGTAAGTCGAATAATGGGCTATCCCCCAGGGATCGGTCTCTGCATAGCGGACGCGAACCGTGATCTCGCTAGCCTTCTTGCTCATGTTATCTTCAAGTCTAGCATGAGTCAACGGTTGATGCAAGAGGCGAGGCTTCGCCTGAACACACAATCTCCTCTGTCCTCACTCGGAAGGCGCTGTTCTTAGTGGAATGGCCTCGTGGTGGAGGCAGAGCTAGGCCGCGCTCCCTTGATTCCCTGGCCTATCATGCCTAGACCCGTCTGATTCGGGACAGGGGGTGCGAGGACAGGCCTCACGTTCTCTCTCAGGTGGACGAGGAAAGTCCGCAAGTGAGTGGTGGTCAATTCAGCAGCATCGGTGGGCAACTCCTGGGTTTGGAGATAGCGGAGGAATATCTTGAGCTTTCCCATATACCAGCGGATAGTGGTGAGCCGCTTGCCCTCAGCGAGGCAAGAGAGTCGAAACCCGTCCAGCAAGGCAGGGAGATCAGTGGTTCTAGCCATCTCATCACCTCGATCATTAACTCTTTAGGAAGTGGGGCTTTTTCAAGTCCGCAGGAGTTTTTGGCACTCAACTTTTTCAAAGACCGCAGGACTTTTTGTGGAAATAGAAAGGGCTCTCCCGTGATGGGAGAGCCCGACACCACTAGATATAGGGCAAATTCAGCAATCGACTACAAAATATTGTGCTTTATGGGGCGGGTGGGATTCGAACCCGCACGGAGTATTACTCCAGTGGATTTTAAGTAATCAGCACTGCTAAAACCGAATAGGCACAAGATAAGGGGGTCTGCGAGGGATATACCACTATATATAGTGGTATCCCATCGGACGCAGATCCTTTTATTTTCGAAGTCCGCAGGAGTTTGAGAAGGCAAAAAGGTGCTGCGGATTTGCTCAAATTGTACTGCGGACTTGAACCCTACGGCTGCTTCGCCGATGGTGCTGTTCATGGACTAGGAGGCAGAGGAGATGTGCGCAGCCGCGCCGTCCATCACATCCCGGTTGAGGGTGCGATTAGCCGAAGACATACCCAAGAGTATGAGGCCAAGGAGCAGGACTACAACGTTCAGGATGGTCAGAACACCATCAGTTCCACTCACCCCGCCTCACTACAGTCCGTGACCCGATACAGGTCGCACAGGCAGCCTATCTCGGCGCCGTGGTGTAGGTCGTGGGAGACCATGGTCCAGATAATGCGCCATGTGGGCCATAGCTCCCCCCAGTTGGTTGGCCGCATCTCCTCCCAGTTCGCGTCGCTGAGACCGTCTAGGGCGACCCGCAGTCGAGCGTGGCTCTCCTCCAGCCACGCGATGGCGTCGGCGGCGGTGTGAGGGATCTCCAGTTCGTCCCAAGTCAGCTTCCCGGCGCCGAAGGCGTACTCATGGTACATGACCTTGCAAGCCGCCACATGTACCAGCCGCCAGGCGATGGTGGTGAAGGGAGGGGAATCCGGGGCTGGGTCGGCGTAGTCCACGATCCAGCGACCGTCTTCCCCAAGGCGCACCGTCCAGCAGCCGAAAACAGGTTCCCAGAAGAATTCCTCGTCGGTCAGGCCCTCCAGCCGAGAGCGCAAGGTCTCCCAGGCTTCATCCATCTCTGCGGCCAGTAGGGCAACCATCTGCTTCGTCACTTTTCTGCCTCCACACCTCTCAGATTTGAGGAGCTCGGCCACAGTGGCCTGGATGAAATGCTGGGGTTCGGCCTGTTTAGCCAGGGCAGCCCGTCGTGATATCTGGTGCGGCGGTGGCTACCAGAACCGTCACACTCTTGAGCCATTGCCTCGGCCACTCCCGCAGTCACCGGGGCTTCGATTCATACAGAACCCGTTTTGAGCGATCGTCTCCTTGTACCAGAAGGCGCTATCTTTGGGGATGCGCTCCTGGGTGTCGTAGTCTATCCGAACTATGCCAAACCGCTGGGTGTATCCCTTGGCCCACTCAAAATTATCCATAAGCGACCAGACGAAATAGCCAGCCAGGGGCACGCCGTTTTGGATAGCCCGGTGGGCAGCAGCAAGATGATCGCGCAGATAATCCAATCTTCGGTGATCTCTTACCCTGCCATCGGTGTCGGGCCTGTCAGGATAACTGGCTCCGTTCTCGGTGACATAGATTTTGCGGGGCTGATATTCAAAGTGCAATCGGTTCAGTATGTCGTAAAGGCCGTCAGGGTAGACTTCCCAGCCCATTTCTGTCCGTTCAGAGTCGGGAGCCGGGAAAGTGGTTTGGGGCAGGTTGTCCGGCGCATCTTCCGCCCGTATTATCCCCCGCGTGTAGTAGTTGACCCCCAGAAAATCGGTTTGGACAGCAATGGTATCTAAGTCACCATCATCTACAAGGATCAGCCCCTCGGCCGCAAGATGACGCTGAGCAATGTAACTTGCCACTATGTCAGCCGGGTAGTGACGTCCGTAAAGCGGGTCTAGGAACCAGCGGTTCAGATAGCCGTCAAAGTGGCGGCAGGCATGGAAGTCAGCGGCGCTGGCAGAGGCGGGCACTGCTGGCATCAAGTTGAGTGCGATACCCACCTCGGCGTCCGGGCTGTTACTACGTATGACGGGCACTGCCCAGCCGTGGGAGAGTAAGAGGTGGTGCGCGGCGTGCAAGGCGGCGTTCGAATCCTGAATTCCGGGCGCGTGTCGCCCGGTCATGTGACCTTCGAAGCCAGCAACCGCCGGTTCGTTATGGGTGATCCAGTGTTTCACCCGGTCCCCTAGGTTGTGGCTGACAACATCGGCGTATTCGGCAAAGGCTTCGGCTGTGGCACGGGCTGGCCAGCCACCTTCGTCTTGCAAAGCCTGGGGTAGATCCCAATGATAAAGGGTCAGAAATGGCAAAATGCCTGCCTCCAGCAGGCCATCCACCAACCGACTGTAGAAATCCAGGCCGGCCTGGTTGACCTCGCCGCGGCCTGTCGGCAAGATGCGTGGCCAGGACACGGAAACCCGGTAGGCTTCTACGCCCAGAGATTTCATCAGGGAGATGTCTTCCCGCCAGCGATGGTAGTGGTCACAAGCGACATCCCCGTTGGTGCCATCTTCAATTGTGCCGGGCGTATGTGAGAACCGGTCCCAAATCGACTCGCCTTTGCCGTCTTCGTTCCACGCACCTTCGATCTGATAAGCAGAGGTGGCAACGCCCCAGATGAAGTCTTTTGGGAAAGTGATCTTCAACGTTCTTGTACCTCCTCTCCCATAACCACTTCAGCCCGATGAGTTTTGCTATCTCCAAAAATGGGCACAACGTTGCCTATGATCTCTTTGCCATCTACTTTGACTGCCTTAACGCCTTTGCATACATGATCAGGGTTCTTGACTTCGATTTGGTTAACGGCATCTCTGAATACCCTTGTTACCCTGAAGCCGTCCCAGTTTGCAGGGATACAGGGGTTGATGTGGAGTCCTTCATAGGTTGGCGTAATGCCCAAAATATACTGTGTTGCGGCCTGATAGATCCAAGAGGCCGTACCTGTAAGCCAACTGTTACGAGCCAGCCCAAACTGAGGGTGTTCATCTCCAAGTATGTTCTGTGGATAGACGTAAGGCTCGCATTCAAACTCATCGATTCTATCACTCTTGGCGGCAGGGTTGATCTGGCTGTAGTATTCAAAGGCTCGGTCGCCATTTCCAACGATTGTTTCGGCAATCATGACCCAGGGGTTTGCGTGCAGGAAGATGCCCCCATTCTCTTTCGCGCCAGGCGGGTAAGTGGTAATTCCTCCTGTTCTCGGATCGAATCCGTTGTATCCTGGAGTGCTTAGCTTGATGCCGTTTCTGGTGTTGAGTTTTCTGTACACCGAATCCAGGGCCATTTTAGCCCTTTCCGAAGTGGCAAATGCGGATATGACCGGCCAGGATTGCCCATTGGCGTAGATTTGCCCCTCTGTGTTGGATCTTGAACCCAGAGGTGTTCCGTCGGCATCAAAGTACCTTACATACCATTCGCCATCCCAGGCATGTTCGTTCACCCTTCTCTTCATCTCTTCGTAGTATGCCGTATATCTTTCAACAGCACCTGTGTCTTCCAGATGCCGGGCAAGTTCGATCATCTCTAGCAAGGCTCTACCGTATAGATTGGCAACAAACACGGACTCTGCACCTGGTCTCAGATTCACTGTATCGTTCCAGTCGGCAAACCCGAGCAGCGGAAGCCCATGTCTGCCCACATTATGCCTGGTGAACTCAACAGCTCTTTCCATGTGGTCATGGGCAGTCCCGGATTCGATGGGATTACCCTCTTTGTCCTTTTCATAATAAGGCATGACTTCATCTAAGAAGGCGAGATCTCCCGTCTCCTTGAGGTAGGCGGTTAGGGCAAGAACGATCCAAAGATGGTCATCCCCGTAATATCTAGGTGCTCCCTCCACTTCTCTGGAGTCACCTTCATTCGCTACCATGGTTAGAGGGTTGAACTGGTGCATGGCAGAGCCGTCCCTTTTCTGGATATGAAGTAGTTTTTTGATCAGATCCTTTCCCTCCTCAGGGACGTGGGCAACTATCCCCATCACATCTTGAGAACTATCCCTGAATCCCATGCCTCTTGCGCCAAGGCCAAGTTGATATAGAGAAAGGTATCTCGACCAGTTCTTGGTGGTGTAACATTGTCTGGGGTTGTGGACATTCAACATGCGGTTCATGTTGATGTCACGAGTCTCTACTTGCATTCTTGGCAAATAGCGCTCCCAAAACCGGGCCAACTCTTGAAGGGCCCTCTCTACATTTTCTTCATCTCTGTATTTGCTTATCGCGGGAAGCGCCTTTTCTATGCTTTCATCCTGACCAAGTTGAGTGATGATCCTTCTTGTCTCGTCGGGCTGGATCTCTCCAAGGTGGTGGAGCAGTGCTGCTATATTATCTCCACGAAGGGCTTCATGGCTACTGAGTTCGGGCTCTTGCAGGCTGAGGGGGTTTGCCCAGGTGCCGTATTCATTCTCTCCCAGGAACCTTTTGCGGTCAGACTCAAAAGAAGAAACCGGATGATTGGAGGTGAAATAATTGATCCTGGTTTCCCTGTACATGAAGGGATATTGAATGAGGATCTTCATCCCGTTTTCATCGTCATAAACTTTACTTTGCATGGTTTGAGGTACCCAGTCCGCGTTGGTGAACTGCTTGAGTGCATCTGGGTGTGTATATTCGACAACGGGGATTACGTCAATCTCCATCGGTTGATGAGAGACGTTGGTGATCCTGATATCTCTGATCAGCCGGCTATCTCCGATGGGAACGAAGATGGTTACGTCCGTTCTTATTCCATAGAATTCAGAAACGATCCTGGTGTAGCCAAGGCCGACGTGGCATTCATAAAGGTCATAGGGATCCAGCGTGGGAACAAAGTAGGGGGAGAAAACCTTATACCCGTTTGCTTGCTTGAATCTCAGGTAAAGTGTTGACCCTTTGAAGTCCGAACTGGGAAGCTGAGGAATGTACTTGGTCATACGATTCAGAGCCGGGTCTCCCTTGCAGATCAACGCCCCTCCGGTATGATCGACAAAGCCTCCAAATGCCAAGGTTCCAACATAGTTGATCCACTTGACCGGCGTTCTAGGGTTTGTAATGACATATTCCCTGTTTTTGTCATCAAAATACCCATGCTTCATAGTGCAACCTTTCTCCTCTACTGGAGTCTAGTGAGTGTTGAGCGAGAAATCCCTGGTTTCAAGAGGTGTAATCCCGACATCATTGCAGATACTAATCAAGACCATAACCAAACAGGAACAAAGGTGCATCGGGACCGGTTGTCTCGATATGATCGAAATCAAAGGGAATCTGATCCATCCTCCTGGGCCAAGTATAGGGTAACTTGCCAGTGAAGGGATAATCCCCAAAGAGGAGATCGGCCACGCCCTGTCCCTCAGTGCCCGGTAGCCAAGCGGCAATGAAAGCATCCGATTGATCCAACTGTTCCGTGACCATCATCGGCCTACCGGAGATGAGGATGACGACGAGCCTTTCGCTCCTCTCTCTTACTCTCTCGATCAAGGCCATGTCCTCTTCTGAAAGTGTGAGATCCTCCCGATCCCCCACCCCTTCAGCATAAGGCATTTCGCCTACTACCACGATACCAACGTCGGCAATCGCCGGGTTTCCGTTTTCATCGGTAATCCGATCATACTTACCAAATCGGTTGTACTGGACAGTTGTATTCACCGAGACCGTGTTCTCAATCGCTTCCAAGATTGTCGTCCCCGGCGTAATATTCCCAGGCTTTCCCTGCCACTCTATGGTCCAGCCTCCACACGAGATACCCACATCATTCGCAGCTTGGCCGGCGGCAAAGATCAGCGGGGTGTCCTTGGCCAAAGGCAGCGTGTTGTTCTCGTTTTTCAACAAGACTAGAGACTTGCGAACCGCCTCGCGTGCCAACTCTCGATGCTCGTCAGAACCAACGAGGGGGAGCAAGGACTCATCCGAAAACGGCCTCTCGAAGAGCCCCAGTTGGAATTTCACGGTGAGGATTCGCCGCACGGCGTCATCAATTCGCTCCATCGGAACGTCCCCGTTGTTGACGGCTTTGGTCACGCCGTCAATAAAGGCATCGTAATCATAGGGGACCATAATCATATCCAGTCCGGCATTGATGGAGGTGACGATGTCGCTGTAATAGTCGCCCGGTATCTGGTCGATGCCCTGCCAGTCGGAGACGAGAAAGCCTTCAAAAACCAACTCGCCTTTCAAAACGTCGGTCAGCAGGTGTCTATGGGCGTGCATCTTTGTGTCCTGCCAACTACTGAAGGAGACCATGATGCTCATGGCGCCAGCCTCGATGGCCGCAGCGTAGGGGGGAAGGTGTATGGCTCTTAAGGTGGCCTCATCCACATCGGTCACACCCTGATCAAGCATAAATTGTTGTTCTATGAAGGTATCTGAACTGCCCCAAGCGGTTCCCCCATCCCCCACATAGTGTTTGGGCGTGGCTAGCACTGTGGTGGGGGCGCTCAAATCAGGGGTCGAACCCACATTTTGCAGCCCACGTATATAGGCGATAGCCAGCGTGGAAACGACTTCGGTGTTCTCACTGTAGCCTTCATAGGTCCTGCCCCAGCGAATGTCCTGAGGAACGGCGACCACGGGGCCAAAGTTCCAGTAGATACCAGTGGCCACCATCTCTTCTGCGGTGGCTCGGCCAATTCGCTCCACCAAATCGGGGTCGCAGGCAGCGCCGAGCCCGATGTTATGCGGGAAAACGGTCGCGCCCTTGAGCGCTGCATGCCCGTGAATGGCGTCAACTCCGTAGATGAGGGGGATACCCAGGCTAGTCTGCAAGGCGTATTCTTGGAAGCCATTGACCATATCGGCCCAGCCCTCGGGGGTGTTGAGCCGGGGATACCCGCCGCCACTCAACAGACCGCCGATAAACCTGTCAGTTATGTCCTGCTCCTGGATGCTGTTCTTTTCCACCAGCGTCATCTGGCCGATTTTCTCGGCCAGCGTCATTCTCGCCAGTAGATCCTCCACCCTGTCTTCGATAGGAACTTCGGGGTCTTGGTAGGCTGGGCACCTCGCCACCTCGGTAGTTGCAGTAGGTTCAGCCGGCGTTACAGTAGGTCGAACCGGAGTCTCGGTTAGAGCGGCACAGGCCGCCACTAAAACACTGACGACAAGCAGCAAACTCACCAGAAATAGGGTGCTCTTGCGCATTGCTTATGCTCCTCTAAACGGCGGGCCTACGCCGGGGAGAAAACGTAAAGCGAGATCGATTGGGCGGGCAACGTGATCTCGTCGCCGCTGGCGACCCTTTGTTCGCCAATCTTCTCGGCCTGGTGATCCGCATCGAACAACCAGACCTCAGCCTGCGCCGTGATCTCGATATTGTCTAAGAGTAGGGGGTTGGCCCGCCCTTCCGGCCCCAGGTTGATGACGACGAGCGTCAGGGCACCGTCGTTTCGCAGGGCGGCGTAGATGGGTACATCTGGATCATCTGAGGAGGCATGCACCAACTCGTTACCAAAACGCTGGTAGATCTGATACACGTAGTAGGTTGGACGCACCTCGTAGCGCGCCAGCAGGCCCCACCCACCAGCCCCTGTGCTGCTTTGCAGCGCGAAATGGGCAACGATATCAACCCGCTGCCGGATGAGCCGCCCCAGCACATCCCCCCACCAGATGGCGTTGTAGAAAGAGTCGGGGGTGGCCTCGCCACCGATGGCGCTGGTCCAGTGGGAATTGGCCTCGGTGACGGCGATGGGCAGATCACGCCCGGTCGTCTCCCGGATCAGTGCCCGCAAACTGGGGATGATGATATCCCACTCGGGGCTGTTGGCGTGCAGGTCATCAATTGTGGTAGCCGGCCCGGTCATGCTAGTGGGGAAGGGATAGCGGTGGATGGAAACGACGTCTACCAGATCCCCATTGGCCAGTAGGAACTCCTGCAGCCAGTCACGGCCAGCCGCGTCGTGGGGGTCGTGGGCTGGATCGCCGGTGTACTGGTGGATATCGGGGCCAATCAATAGGATGTCGGGGTCAACCGCCAGCATCGCCTGGGCAAAGGTGCGCCACTCGGCGTTGTAGCGCTCTGTGTCATAATCGGGATAGAGAGTTGGTTCGTTGCCGATACTCCAGTAGCGAACGTTGTAGTCGTTGGTCTGATTTGTGTAACGCACCAACTCCGCCGCCTGTTCAGGTGTCCCGCCCAGCAGTCGGACGCTGATGCTGGGCTCGGCGCCCATTCTTCGAGCCAAGGCGATGAACTGGTCGATCTGGTAGCCCCGGAGGTCATTCTGGTCGCCCCAGTTGCCTCCCGGAAAGCGCAAGTAGGTTATACCGGCCGCCTCGGCCTGCGGCAATAACTCGAACGGGACGGTAATCCAGGGGCCATAGTTGGTGCCATAAACCAGGGGACTGATCGGGCCCAAACGCTGGGCAGCATCCACGTACAGCACCCCCGGAACTGGGGTAGACAGTAGCGTCTCTGTGGCGACAGGCGTCGGGCACGGTGCCCCCGTGCAGGCTGCCAACAAGAGCAGCAGCGCCATCAAGACCCGCTGCAGGGATAGGGCCGTCAGGTTGCGTGCGGCGTGTCCTGGCTGCATGCACTTTCCTTGAAGTAAGTTACGCCGGCCAAATCTTCCGTCCACCGCTCGGCGGGGTAATGGCATCGATCTCCGCCAACTCCTCGCCGGTTAGCCGCTCGAGAAACGCCACGCCCACGTTGTCCCTCACTTGCTTGGGGGTCTTCGCGCCGGGGATCGCGGCGGTGACGGCGGGATGCGCGATTACGAATTGCAGCGCCAACTGCGCCAGGGTGTGGTCCTCGGCCAGCGGGCGCAGTTTTTCCACCTTCGCCAGGTCGTCCAGGAAGATCTGGTATTCCTCCGGGTTCTCGTGCCAGCGTCGCCGGAAATCCCCTGGGGCAAAACGAGTATGAGGGCTGAACTTGCCCGTGAGGATTCCCATCGCCAGCGGGCCGCGCACCAGAATGCCGATGTTATGCTCCTGGCAGTAGAGGAAGATCTCCGCTTCGGCTGTCCGATTGAGGATGCTGTAGTCGATCTGCAACGTCGCGCAGCCGCCGTCGGCGTTAAACGCCTTCAGGTACTCGAAATCGCTGGTGCTGACACCGTAGGCGCGCACCTTGCCATCGCGCTGCAACTTCTGGAACCCCTCGATGAAGACCTCTATCGTCGGGTCACGGAAGTCGATGTGGCTTTGGATAAGGTCAACGTAATCTGTTTGTAAGCGACGCAGGTTGCTCTCCACCCCGTCGATCAACTTCTCGACCGTGTCGTAGGCTGTGCGGCCCCGCTCCTCGTCGAAGCCGATCCAGCCGATCTTAGTGGTCACGACGAACTTGTCGCGGCGGCCCTTCATCGCCTGGCCCAGCAGTTCCTCGCTGTGGCCGCCGCCATAGACGTCGGCGGTGTCGAAGAGGTTCACTCCCATATTTAGCGCCGCATCGATGGTGCTCAGCGACTGGTGGTCATCCGTCGGCCCCCAAAAATCACCGCCGATGGCCCACAGGCCCAGGCCGATGACAGAGACTTCGATCCCGCTCTTGCCCAACACGCGCTTCTCGATCTCGGTTAATGCTGTCACGCCTGCCTCCTCTGTGAGCAAAGAACAAATAACCAGGGAATACAGGGAGAAAATTCAAGAAAACTCCGTGACCTCTGTGTGTCTGTGCTCAAATCGCTCTTTTGGGATGTGAACGTCCGTTCGTGCCTCAGGTCAACGTAACCTCGACGGTTACCTCCGTCGTTTCCTCCGGCGGAAGCGGCACGATGTTCCCCTCCACCGGCTGGCCGTCCACGACAAGCGAAACCGCATTTCCCTCGCCGGCGCGTTCCACAGAGATATGGTATTTCACACCCCGAAAGATGCGTGTAGCCTTGAAGCCAGACCAGTCGCTGGGGATGACCGGGGCAATTTGCAAACCGGCGTAGGTGGGCCGGATGCCCAGGATCCACTGCGTGATGGCCACATAGTTCCAGGCGGCCGTGCCGGTCAGCCAGGAATTCTTGGCCTCGCCATACGTCGGGGCATCGCGCCCGGCGATCATCTGAGCGTACACATACGGCTCGCAGCGATGTATTTCGCTGATGGCCTCACGCGCCGAAGGGTTGATTTGGGTGTAGTAGTCGTGTGCTTGGTCGCCGTGCCCGACTAGGGCTTCGGCGATCATGATCCACGGGTTGGCGTGACAGAAAATACCAGCGTTCTCTTTGTAGCCCGGCGGGTAAGAAGAGATCTCTCCCAGGTGGAGGTAATACTGTGAATAGGCAGGCTGCTGGAGCATGATACCATGCGGCGTGGCCAGGCGTTCCTTCACGGCTGCCAGTGCTTTCTGGGCCTTGCCATCTTGGAGGCCAAGGCCGGCGAGGATGCAGAAGCCCTGCGGTTCGATGAAGATTTCCCCTTCCTTATTCTCTTGTGAGCCAACCTTTCGGCCGAAGTGATCATAGGCGCGAAGGAACCACTCTTTGTCCCAGCCATGCTCGAGTACGGCGGCCTCCATCTTGACTGCCGCGTCGAGGTAGGTCCGTGCCTCATCTTCCAGGCCGCGCCACTGGGCGATCCCGGCCAATTCCTTAGCAGCCAGTACGAACAGCCCGGCGATGAAGACCGATTCGGCCATCTTGCCATCTTTGTTGGTGGTGGTCTGAAACGACTCCCCGGGCGTCTCGGAGAAGGTGTTCAGGTTGAGGCAGTCGTTCCAGTCTGCACGGCCGATGAGCGGCAAACCGTGGGGACCGAGCCGTTCCAACGTGTAGCGAAGGCTGCGCTGCAGATGCTCGGAAAGCGGTTTCTCAGTGCCAGGTCGATTCTCATACTCCACCGGCTCCTCCAGGATACCCCAGTCGCCGGTTTCTTTCAGGTAGGCAGCCACACTCAGGATCAACCAGAGCGGATCGTCGTTGAAATCGCTGCCGATCTCATCGTTTCCACGCTTGGTGAGCGGCTGATACTGGTGGTATGCGCCACCCGTCTCCAGTTGCGTAGCGGCGAGATCCAAGATGCGCTCGTGGGCCCGCTCTGGAACCATGTGGACGAAGCCTAGCAGGTCCTGATTGGAATCGCGGAAGCCTATGCCACGCCCGATGCCGGATTCGAAAAATGAGGCCGAGCGCGACACGTTGAAGGTGACCATACACTGGTAGGGGTTCCAGATGTTGACCATACGGTTGGTATGCACGTCCGCCGTTTCCACCTGGAAGGTGCCCAGCAGGCCGTCCCAATAGGCGCGCAGAGCCTCAAAGGCAGCCTCTACCTGGTCTTTCTCTAGATACCTGGCGATGATTGGCTTGACCGTTTGCTTGTTGATCCTCTGCGAGCCAGGGGGATCGAACTTCTGATCCCGAGGGTTTTCGTGGTAGCCAAGCAGGAAGATGATCTGACAACTTTCGCTGGGCTCAAGGGTGACTTTGACGTGGTTGGAGCCCATTGGCGCCCAGCCGTGGGCTTCGGAATTGAAGGAACAACCGCTCTCGACCGCTACCGGATTATCCCAACCACGGTACGGTCCCAAGAACATATCGCGCTGCGTGTCGAACCCGGCCAGTTCTTCGGAGCAGGCGAAGAAGGCGAAGTGATCTCGCCGTTCGCGGTATTCGGTCTTGTGGTAGATCACGCCATCTTCGACCTCCACCTCACCGGTGCTGAAATTGCGCTGGAAGTTGGTGGCGTCGTCCTGTGCGTCCCAGAGGCAAAACTCAATACCGGAGAAAACCGAGAGGTGGGCGGGCTCCTGGCGGCGGTTCGTCAACGTCAGCTGCCAGATTTCCAGGCTCTCACCCAACGGGGCGAAGTACCGGGTTTGCGCTTCGATCCCCTTATAGGTGGAACCGATGACGGTGTAGCCTAACCCATGGCGGCAGACGTAGCCCTCCAATTCGTGACGGGTAGGCTGCCAAGAAGGAGACCAGAACTCCTCTGTGTCGTTATCCCTCAGGTAGATATAGCGCCCGCCGCAATCAAGGGGTACATTGTTGTAGCGGTAGCGTGTGATGCGCCGCAGGCATGCATCGCGATAGAAGGAGTAGCCTCCGGCGGTGTTGGAGATCAGGCCAAAGTAAGCCTCGCTCCCCAGGTAATTGATCCAAGGTAGAGGGGTGTCAGGCCGTGTGATAACGTACTCACGGCGCTCATCGTCGAAGTATCCGTAGCGCATAATCCCTTTGACCAGCAGAGGATGCTGGCTTACTTTTCGACCCCGGTGATGACCACACCTCGCATGAAGGCGCGCTGAGCCAGGAAGAAGATCACCACCGGCAGCAGCAACCCCATGAGTGAGGTCGCTTGAACCATGTGCGGTCGTTGGGCGTAGAGCGTGTTGAATTGCTGGATGCCGACCGAGATGGGCTGAAGATCAGGCCTGGTTGAGAGGTAGAGGTACGGCTGGAAGTAATCGTTCCAGGCCCAGACCAGGTGAAAGATCGCTACAGCAACGAGGACCGGAATGGACTGCGGCAGGATCACCGAGACCAGTACGCGGAAGGGACTGGCACCATCAATCATGGCCGCCTCATCCAGATCCCGCGGGATGGTCATGAAGTACTGGCGCAGCAAGAACACGTTGTAGGCGTTGGCGAAGAAGTGCGGCACAATCAGAGGGAGAAACGTCCCAGTCCAGCCAATGCGGGTGAAGAAAGCGTAGGTCGGGACAAGGGTAACCTGGCTGGGGAGGATGATCGTGCCGATCAGGACGATAAAGAGGATGTTCTTTCCTGGAATACGGAAACGCGAAAACCCATAGGCCACGGCAGTGCAGGAAAGCAGGGTGCCGATGTCACCCACGATGGCGATGATTGCCGTGTTGCGGAGCAATCTGGGGAATTTGATCAATTCCCAGGCCTCGATGAAGTTCCACGTGGGACTAAACCTCCAGACAGGTTCCAACGTACGCCACCTGCCGGCCCACTGGATCAGACCCTGCTCGAGGTGGTTTGGATCGAGGAAGAAACTCTCCTCACGCCTCTTTACGACCAGTGCCCATTTCCGTGTGCCCTCTTCCGTCGGTACCTGGTAAAGTGGATACTCTTCACCTTGACGAACTGTGACCTCTTTATCCCCAACAGGGTAGGTGGCATCTTCACCTTCATAGGTGTGGGTCGCTTCCCGCGCCGGCCAGAGCGGGCCGGTCGCCCGGGAAAACTGCTCCAGGTCCTTGAGCGCAGTGGCGGTCATATAGGCAAACGGCGACAGGTATGCTGTCAGAACCATCAGGGCAAAAAGGGTCACGCTGGCGACCGCCAGGAATCGGCGCAGGTCTCGGGCCAACCTAGAAGAAGAACCCAGCGAACGCGAACGAGGTGATTGAACAGACATTGTCATTCCTCCCCGCCCGCATAATATACCCAATACTTCATCGTTCCAAACAAGAGCAGTGTCACGGCCAGCGCGGTGAAGAACAATATCCACGCCAGGGTAGCCGCGTACCCCATCTCATCGTAGATAAAGAACGTCTTGAATAGGTACATGTTGTAGAAAAATGTGGAGCCACCGGGATCGCCGACGGTGGTGCCCTTGATGACCCAGGGTATGAGAAAGTACTGGAAAGCCCCGATCAGGATGAGAATCAGGTTGTAGAAGATCACCGGCGAAATCATCGGTATTGTGATGTGGAAGAAAACGCGCAGCGGACCGGCACCATCCACGCGAGCCGCGTCGTAGAGTTCGGTAGGGACGTTTTGCATCCCAGCCAGCATGATCACCATGGCGTTGCCGGCGCCCCACAAGCCGATGATCACCAGGGCAGGATAGATCCAGGTCACGTTATCCAACCACTCTGGCCCGGGGATGCCGATTGATTCCAGGAACCTGTTGAGCCAGCCTGTGTAGGTGCCCAAGAAGCCTCGCCAGATATAGACGACGGATATAAGCGGCACGATGTAGGGCATGTAGAACAGGGTGCGGAAGACGGGCTTGGCCCAGAGGCTTTTGGAATTCACCATGGCAGCCAGGGCCAGTGGCACCGCCAGCCCGACCGGCACTGCAATGAGCATAAAGCGGAGGGTAACCCAGGCAGACTTTTTCACCTGGGGATCGTGGAAAAAATGGACGTAGTTTTCAAAACCGATGAAGCGCCATTCGTCCGGTTTGAGGAGATTAAAGTCGGTGAAGGAAAAGACCAGGGACAGCACCATCGGCAGGAACGTCCAGATAAGGAAGCCGATCAGCCAGGGCGAGAGAAAGATCAGCCCCCATATGGCTTCGCGGTGGGCCAGACTGGACATCTTGCGCCGCGTACGCTTCAAGACTGGTGGGAGTCGTGAGATAGCGGCCATTAGAGTAGTCCTTCAAATCTGAGGATGGCATGGGGCCAGTCCAGTTTGGGTCACGCTGGCCCCATGCCGTCGGTTCGAGCGACAGGTTGGTTGCTATCCGCCGCTCGAAGCGACCTCACTCTGCTTCCTCGAAAATCGCCTGCAGTTCGGACACAAACGTGTCAATCTCGGCGTCGAGGTCCAAGCCACCCTCGCCCTGGTACTTGGACTGGAAGGCCTTAACCAGGTCGTCGGCCTTGGAGAAGTTGGGCATATAGGCCTCGTGGTTGGGGTTGTCGGGATAGGAGAGGCTATCAATAGCCACCTGCCAGTCCACGCCCTGCGGGTACTTCTCCTCGAGGCCGGCGAAGAAGTCAGCCTGCAGGCTCATGCGCGCCGGCATGGCGCCATAGACCAGGAGCAGGTCCGGAGCGGCCTCGCCGACCAGGTACGTGAGAACCTCGAAGGCTTCCTCGGGGTGCTCGGTGCTCTTCATGATGACGAAGTCGTCGCTGTGCAACTTGGCGGTCACCTGCCCATTGTACGATGGGACGGCGGCCATATCCCAGTTGGGAACGTTAGTGTTGCAGCAGGTGTACCACAGGTGGCAGTGTGCTATGGCCACGTTGCCGGAATCGAAGGGGTTGCCCGCGGCCAGTAGATCGCTGTCTTGGTAGGCCTGGTTGGGCATGAAGTACTTTTCCCACATCCCCTCGTAGTACCAGTGGAACGCTTCGCGCCAGTGGTCGGGGCAATAGGCGTTGCCGTCCGCATCCACGAAGTTGCCGGCGCCGAACATGGCGGCCTGCCCCCTCGGGTCGGTCCACTGCGGGTGGAAGCCGAACTGCACGATGTTCTCGGGGTCGAAGTCCGGGCTGTTCGCGTCGTTGCCGTTGGCGTCCACCGTGAGTTTCATGGCCAGTTCTTCCAGTTTCTCGATCGTCCACGGGTCGCCATCCGCATAGGCTTCGCCGTACTTGTGGGGTAGATAGTCGAGGCCCGCCTCATCGAACAGGTCACGGTTGTAGTAGATGAACGAGGGGTAAACCCCAAAGGGCAGACCGATCAAGCCCTCGCCCGCGACCCTCCAGAATTCGACCTGGGCCGGGTCGAAGTCGCTGATGTCGTAGCCCGTGCTTTTCACCAGCGGCTCCACGTCCAGCCACATCCCTTTGAACTCATTGATCCCCCTCACGCCGACCGGCCCGACGATGTCCGGCGGGTTGCCGGCGGCGATCTGGGTCTTCAGCGTGTCGTAGGCAATGTCGTTGTCGACGATCTCCAGCACCAGTTCGATGCTATCCTGCGACGCGTTGAACGCCGCGACAACATTCTCCTGGGCTTCGATCTGCTCAGGGTTCCCACCCGTGCCCAGGCCGATGAACCAGCGAATCTGGACTTTTTCCGGTGGGGCTTCAGTGGGCACCTCGGTAGGGACTTCGGTGGGTGCCTCAGTGGGGGCCTCGGTAGGAGTTGCAGCCGGACCGCAGGCGGCGAGCACCAGGCTCAGAACCACCAGCAAACCTATGAGAGAGAGAACTGACTTGCGCATCGCTTTTCTCCTTTCTCCTCACGAATGATTCTGTATAGAGGTAGAGAAGGGTGTGTAAACTCTCTCAATGTTCTGGCATCACCTCCTTTCACTAGAGCGACCTAGGGAGAGCCACAAGAGGTCCTGATGACCAGTTCCGTGGGCAAGACAATCCTATGGACAGGAGCCTCTTCTTCGGGTGAACTTTCCACTAGGCTCAGCAAAACTTCTACTGCCATGGAGCCCATGCGTTCAATCGGCTGGCGTACGGTCGTCAACGCCGGCTCAATCGCCGAGGCGATGGGTATGTCATCGAAGCTGACCAGAGCAATGTCCTGGGGAACCTGCCGGCCCGCCTGACGGAGCGCTTTCAGAGCGCCAATAGCCATCATATCGCTGGCAACGAAGACGGCGCTGGGGGAGGCGGAAAGCAACCGTTGCATGCTTACCATCCCACTGCTCTCGGTAAAGTCTCCCTCCACAACTAGCCCCTGCTCCACGGGAATACCGTGCGCTTCCAGTGCTTGGCGATAGCCTTCCAGGCGGTCTTGGCCAGCGGTCATGTCCGACCGGCCGGTGATGGTGGCGATGCGCCGGTATCCCAGGCGGATCAAGTGCTCGACCACCATCCGTGCTCCGCCGACGTTGTCAACGTCCACAGAGTGGACTCGCCTGTTGGGATGCCGCCCTACGGAGACGAACGGCACCTGGTCGCGCAGCAAATCGGAGATGAGCGGATCGTCCACTGAGGCTGAAGCCACGATCACGCCGTCCAGGTAGCCGCTGCGCAGGAAGTGCTGGTACATCTCCTGCTGGTCGGCGGAGGCAGCGAACAGGGAGAGCATCAGTTGATACCGGTGGGCGTTACAGGCGTTGGTGGCTCCACGCACCAGGATGGGGAAGAAGGGGTCGGTGAAAAGCGTCGTCACCGCTTCGGGGATGACCATACCGATGATCTGGGTTCGCTTGGTGACCAGACTGCGGGCAACCGCGTGAGGTTGGTAGCCGGATTTGTGGATGGCCTGCCAGACTCGTTCCCTGGTTTCAGACCGAACATGGGGGTGGTTGTTGATGACGCGCGAAACAGTGGAACGAGAGACACCAGCCAATCGGGCCACTTCTTCCAGCGTAGGCGACATCGGCTACCTCTGGGAGCGCTCCCAATACAACCCCAAGAAAAGAGCTGCAATTGACGCTCCAAGGAGATTCCTGCAGCCTCGTTGTGGGAGCGCTCTCAAAACCAATATACCACAAACCAGAAGGCTTGTCAAGAGGTCGGGGAGTACTTGGGCCAACACATCGTTACCAGGTATTTGAGCGCATAATGATGGAAGCCGATCTTCCTCTGGTAGAATGCGTTTGGAACCCGCTTCACCAAGAGGAGGACCGGCTATGGCGGAGTTGGCCTACCGGGAAGTATACGCCATGAACCGTATCGAGGCAAGACGCCGTCTGGTGCAGACCTACCAAAGGACGAGGAACTACAGTGAGACCGCGCGATTGTGGCATACATCCCGCCACGTCGTGCGTAAGTGGGTGCGTCGTCACCAGAAACTGGGCGACGCCGGCCTTGGCAACCGATCTCGCCGTCCACACCACACTCCCCGTCAGACACCGCCCGAGATTGAACAGCAGGTGCTCGACGCTTGGAAGAAGACCCACTACGGTCGCCAGCGGCTAGCCGTCTACCTGGAGCGGCAGGGGCTACACCTTTCCCCATACACCATCCGCCATATCCTGCGCCGCCATCGCCCACCCCAGAAACGCATCCGCCGGAAGCCTCTCTATCCCGCCCATTGGGCTTGGGAAGTAGAGCAACCCTTCTCCCTGATCCAAACCGATGCGTCCCTACAGGATCCCGAGGGAAAGGATATCCTCGATAAGGGCGCTCTAGGAACCCAAAGAACAACCCATTTGCGTCGCCAGGGGTTGCCTCGCTATCAATGGACCGCCTGTGACGGCCGTACCCGCCTCCGCTTCCTGGCCTATAGTCACCGCATTCACCGCACCAATGGCTTGGCCTTTTTGATCCTTGTCCTGATGTGGCTCCGAGCTTTCGCCATCCAAACCCCTGTGACCTTCCAAACCGACTGGGGTCAGGAGTTCGGGGGTGATAACCCAGAGCAAGTTCAGCTGCTGTCCCCTGGCCCACTTCCGCCAGGACTGGGCCGGCAGTTCCTCCAGCCCCTACAAGGCCAGCTGGCGCGTTACCCGAAGGGACGGAAGGGCTACAATGGCCGGGTCGTCCCTACAGGATCCCGTGGGAAGCGGAGTCATCGTACCGATGACGAGGAATTCTATCGCCCCTACCTGCTGAACATCAGCGACGTGCAAGACTTTCTCATCTACAGCCAACGCTGGGTCTACTTCTACAACGTACTGCGCCCTCACTTCGGTGCGAGCATGAATGGCCGCACTCCGTTGGCGGTGCTGCAAAGCCTGGGCTATACTGGAGATCAGGTGCTGACCCCCAAAAGTTGGACTCGGTAGAGTCCTATGAAAGTTGACCTCCTCAGGTTGTTCTCTGGTACAATGGGACCGCGCCACAGAGGAGGTCGAAGACGTGAGTAGACATGGCAGACGATATTAGCCAAAACTAAAGTTCCAGGTGGTCTTGGAGGCCATCACCGAGGATAAGACCATAGGCCAGATCGCCAGGGCGTATGGGGTACATCCGGCTACGGTGGGTAGCTGGAAGAAGGCATTCTTGGAGAAGGGGCCAGAGCTCTTTGCCCAAGATGACACCGTGGCCGAGTATGAAAGGCGGATTACCGAGCTGGAGCAGTTGCTAGGCAAGAAGGAAGTGGAGATCGCGCTTTTAAAAAACTTCTTAGGGCGGAGGAGCTGAGCACGGAGGAGAAGGTGAAGCTAGTGGCAGGGGTGTGGGAGGAGCATGGGCTGGCCACCACCTTGGCGGCGGTGGATCTGCCCAAGTCCACCTGGTACTATCATCGTCACCGGAAGGTGGCCTACGAGGAGAAATACGACTCTCTGCGGGAGCCATTGGAGGAGATTGCTAGGGCGCATCCAGAGTACAGGTATCGACGCACGACGGCGGAGCTACGGGCGACTTACGGCTACGAGATTAACCACAAGGTGGTGCAGCAATTGCATCAGTTGTGGGATCTGCCAGTACTTCGGAGCACCAAAAGGCCCAGGGCGAGCGACCTTCGACGGGTGATCACGGCCGCTGATGGGCAGATCAACCTGGTGCCGAACCTGGGGGAGATCGAGTTGTTCCAAGTGGCTTACACCGACTTCACGGAACTGGTGTATGCCGAGGGGAGACGCAAGGCTCAACTGATACCCATCATAGGCCACATATGCAAAGTGGTCTACGGTTGGGCTGTGGGGGAACGGGCTACCACCGAGCTGGCACTTGCTGCCTGGGCACAAGCCAAGAAGACGTTTGGGGAGCATGTCATTCCGTACCGGGGGATGATCATTCACCACGATCGGGATCCGGTGTTCACCGGATACGGCTGGACAGCCCGGCTATTGCTGGAGGATGGCGCGCGTATATCCTATGCGCTGCGAGGGGCCAAGGACAATCCCGAGATGGAGGGTTTCATCAGTCGCTTCTCCGTACAGGATCCTGAGATCGTTGGCTCAGGAAAGGAGGAGAACCGGAGCCTGCTCCTCAACGCTCAGACTTTGCGAGAATTGCAGGAAGTTGTGGCGGAGAGGATGATCTACTACAATAGCGAAAGGAGGCATTCGCGGACCAATTATCTGGCACCCCTAACGCACCTTGAAAACCTGCGGTCCCCCTGCTAGGGACGAGGACTCCAAGGGGTCAACACGGTACAACTTTTGGGGTGCACCACACCGGGGGCTATGGGCAAGGAGTTCGCCATAAAGTTGTGCATGCTGGCAGCGGGCAGCGTTCCAGTCGTCCAGGTGTTTCAATTTTACCCTCAGCACGGCCGCCTGGAGTGTGTCGAGGCGATGATTGAAACCTTGCACCAAGTGATGGTATTTCTCGCGCTGCCCGTAGTTGCGTAACATCTGAAGGGATTCGGCTACCCGCCGGTCGTTGGTGACGACGATCCCTCCATCCCCATAAGCGCCCAGGTTCTTGGCTGGATAGAAGCTGAATGCAGCCGCGTGCCCTAGGGAACCAACACGTTTCCCCTTGTATTTGGCGCCGTGGGCTTGACAGGCGTCCTCAATCACGACCAATCCGTATTTCCCGGCGATCTCCATAATTGGATCCATGTCTGCCGGATGACCGTACAGATGGACGGGGATGATCGCCCTTGTCCGATCAGTGATCGCACCTTCTAGGACAGAAACATCAATCGTGTACGTCTGAGGATCCACATCTACGAGGACTGGGGTGGCTCCAGTGTAGGTAACGGCGAAGGCCGTGGCGATGAAGGTGTTGGCAGCAGTCATGACTTCGTCACCAGGACCGATGTCGAACGCCCGCAGTGCTATCTCCAGAGCGGAGGTTCCTGAATCGGCACCAACTGCGTACTCTGCCCCGCAATAAGCAGCGAACTCCTCTTCAAACAGGCTGACCTCCCTGCCAAGGACAAAATCGCCTCGCTCGAGGACAGCGAAGATCGCCTGCTGCACCTCGGCAGCCAGTGACTGATACTGAGCTCTCAAATCGACAAAAGGCACATTCATCTATCGGCCCTCCGAACGAGATCATCTTCCATAGGTAGGAGTGTTGGCCTGAACACCAAGGCGTTCCCTGGCCCGAACGTCTCTACCTTCGATGTAGGGGCGATCAACAATCCCCAGGGGACATGGCAAATTGTCAATCGGCTTTACCACCGTCGCCGGATTGCCATAGGCAACCACGCCAGAGGGGATATCCTTAGTGACGACGCTTCCGGCACCAATAAGCGAATACTCTCCAATGACTATGTGAGACAGCAGGGTGGCATTAACCCCTATCCTGGCTCCCCTTTTGATCGTTGGCCCCCTCATACACTTCGTGCAAATCGGGTGCGGATCGTTGGCGATCATCACACCAGGAGCTAGGAATACATCGTCCTCAATTGTCGTATACTGCGCTACGTAAACATTATTGTGAATCCGCACATCATCCCCTATTTCACATCCATAATCCACCGTCGAATTGTTCCAAATGCCAAAGTTGTTTCCAATGACGTTCTCTTCCCTTATGACGACATTGTGCCCCGTCTCCAGGTTGTCACCGATTATCACGTTGCAGTAGATCACCGTGTTTGACCTGATTATGGCAAAATCACCAATAACAGTCTCAGCCAGTGCGATTTCTCTTCCCGGGCGACATCCCAAGACTACCCCTTCCCCTATCTGAGGATCTCGCCCCAGAATCACCCGCATCTTGATCCCTCCCGTTCTTTAGATCCTACGTTTCGGTAGGAGTCGCGAGATCCGGGCCCTGAGGGGTGTGCTCTAGGCTGACTCTCGCCTTTGCACCTCCACGGGAGCACCGTTTCTCTTCACCGATTCATCGATGGCAACCAGCACCCTTACGACATCTAGCCCATTCTGGCCATCACTAAGGGGCATCACCCCCTTTGCTATGCAATCGAGGAAATGAGCGCATTGATTCTTCAGCGGTTCGCTGGCCTCCACCTTGGGGCTGATGATATCGCCATCTCTCATCAGGAACCGAAACTCACCATAACTATTCACATCTGCCTTCGAAGGCGAAACACCCTTTTCAAAAATCCGAACCCTCTCAAGGTTGTCGAGATCATTGAAGACAATCCGCTTCTTGCTGCCTACCACTACCACCTCTCTGACCTTGTTGGGATGTGCCCAGCTAACATGGATGTGGCCGACGACACCACTAGGGTACGCCAGTGTTACGAATCCAACATCCTCCCTGCCATTGCGTAGCAACTTGGCTCCTACCGCAGTGATCCAAGTGGGTTGAACTCCGAGCAGGTTGCCAAAGATAGACAGGTCATGGGGAACCAAGTCCCAAAGGACGCTCACGTCTGTCCTGATTGGCCCCAAGTTGGTTCTGGCAGCATGCAGATAGTAGATCTCCCCGAAATCGTTGTCCCAGATACACTCCTTCATTTTTTGGATTCCAGGATTATACAAGAAGGTGTGTCCTACCATGAGGACCTTGTTCCTCTCCTGGGCCAAATCGATCAACTCCTCCCCTTCCTCTATCTCCATGACAAATGGTTTTTCGACAAGGACGTGTTTATTATGTAGGAGGCACTCCTTGGCGATTTCGTAGTGAGTAGAGGAAGGTGTCGCTACAACGACGGCACCTATGCGCGGATCGTCGAGCAACTGTCGGGTAGTACTGCACCCCTCCACCAACGGAAAACGTTGCCGAAGGCGATCTAACCGCTCTTCGTTCAAATCGCATGCTCTTACCATCTGAGAATTTGGCAGCTCGCTGAAAATACGCACGTAGTTGATGCCCCAATAGCCGCAGCCAATAATACCGATTCCTATCTGTCCCATGGGCTCACCTCATGCAGCGCCACGGCCTGATATCACAGCCGGGATGGTTAGAAGTAGGATCTTTAGATCGAGCAAAAGGGATTGACGGTTGATGTATTCGATGTCCAGCCTGGCCATTTCGTCAAGAGTCGCCCGTCCCCGGGCCTTGACCTGCCACAGACCTGTGATTCCAGCAGTTGTCTCGAGTCGTTGTTTGTGCCATGTCTCATAGGCAGCTACTTCGTAAAGAGGAACGGGTCGCGGTCCCACCAGGCTCATCTCTCCCCTGAGCACATTCCAGAGTTGCGGTAACTCGTCCAGGCTTGTCCGCCGAAGGATCCTGCCGACACGCGTTACTCGGCCATCGTTGGTCAGTTTTGCCAGCTTTGCATCATGGCTCGAACTCTTCGCACGTTTCTGACCTCGAATGCACTCTTTAACATGCTTTTAGTGAACGCTCTGATCGCAGTTGCGATACATAGAGCGAAACTTGTGGAGAATGAATCCGCGTTGTGTCCGACTGTGCCAGTCGTAACCCATCCGCTCTTGTGTGAAGATCACCGGCCCCGGCGAATCCAGTTTGATGAGTAAGGCTATCAAGAGGATTATCGGAGAAAGCAAGATCAGGAGTATGAATGAGAGGACAATGTCTATGACCCGCTTAATCCGAAAGTAGAGGCGTTTGTCGTGTTGGGCGATGGCTGCTGGACCAGATGAATTTGTAGTGTGGATGTGCATTTCTCCGGCCATGCAGGTCACATCCTCCGAGTTTGCCATTTTCGATGCCCCCTTTGTCCACATCATGACCGAAGAATAGGTATCGCTATTATTGCCCCTTTGCACAGGTCAATTGCTTCTACCGAGATCGGAGAAGTATCTCCCAATGAGACACAGCCCCTTAGTTTCCCCAGGAATGACCGCATCTAGGTCTCTACCCGGATGCGAGTTCTGGTACAGATTTTGCACTCGCGGTGACATAACGGTGACGAGGGTAGTAGTAGTCTCCATCACGTGCTCTTGCCTTGTCAAGGACCAGCCCCAACACCTTGGCTCCAACCCTATCCATTTCTTTCAGCGCCCTTTGAACACGCCTTCCTGCCGCCTGGTCCCCAGCTGCAACAAGCAAAACTCCATCAACTATCGGACCCAAAACAGCAGCGTTGGCAGCGGCCAATGCCGGAGGACTGTCCAACAAGACCATATCAGCCACTATGGCCAGCTCCCAGACTAACTCTTGCATCTTCGGTGAACCAAGTAGCTCTGCAGGATTCGGCGGCAATGGTCCACTTGTCAGTACTCTTAGCCCCTGGATCTTCGTCTCTTGCAGTGCTGTATATACTCTGTTCGGATGGGGGATGACGTTGCTCAGTCCTAGCTCGTTGCCAAGGTCAAAAACTTGATGTAAGCAGGGATCTCTGAAGTCGCTGTCTACCACAACTACCTCTTGTCCGGCTTGGGCCATGGCTACTGCCAAATTGGCCGATATCCTCGATTTGACTGCTCCCGGTTCGACACTCGTTATCAATAGCACCTTCTTAGGTGTACGAGAAGCGACAGACAAGATAGTGGTTCTCAGAATGCGATAGGCTTCAGCTGCTGAAGATGGCCCATCGAGCTCAAGAACGAGTATCCCTCGGCGGGTCCTCCTTGGAATCCTGAACTTGGGGATGGACGCCAATACTGGCCCTTTTGCCGCCGCCTCCAGCTCACCCGCGGAATGCAGTGTTGAGTCCAGATTCTCGAATAATAGGGCCAGCCCTATGCCAGCGACCAGCCCAACCAGAGCTCCCAGAGTGATGTTCAGCTTCGTTCGAGGTTTGCTGGGGACCTTCGGGGTAATCGCTGGTTCAACAACGCTGATACTGTTGGCACGCATCTGTTCTCCTACCTGAGCTCTGTAATACTCGTGGACAAGCATGGCGTAGGTCTCTTCCTGGCTCCGAATTCTGGTATTGAGATCTTGTATTCTCACAGCCTGGTCCTCGCCGGTGCTATCGTTAAGCAAGCTTTGAAGAAGTGCTCTGTCCTCTCTCAGGTTTTCCTCCACTATCGTCAATTGCTCCTGAAGCATCTCTCCGGCGGTCTTGCCCTGTCCAGAGTATACCTTCTGCCCCTGCTCAATCAGCAGAGTGCCTAGCATGTTGGCGATTTCCAGCGCTTGTCTCGGGTCGGGACTTTCGGCCGTGATCTTTAGCAATTCGGTCTCACCCAATGGTTCCACCTTTATCCTCTTCGCAAGCTCGTCTGGCAATGTGTTGAGATCAAGCCGCTGGCTCACTTCTTCCAGGAAAGGGCCGCTTCTCAGCAGACGCACATATGTGTTCATGAGCCGCACTGAGTAGCTCAGGTCGTCGTAGTCGATCGAGTTACCCTGCATTTGGGCAATACGCACCATCGTCGAGGCTGAATAGAGCGGTGTCATCAAATAACTTCCCAGACCAACCACGGCAACTGTCATGACAGTGGTCAGCGCGACCACCCATTTTCGGCGCTGCAAGATTTCTGCGTACCATCCTATTTCCATGCTTGCCTCCGTGCCTAGAGAGTTATGGCACGTGTGGGCTCAAGACAACATAGAGCGACATGCGGCACTCTAATACCCGTAATGGTTATCCAATAGGACTCGAATGGGAGGAGTCTGCGGAGGGACATACCCATCAACCCAAATCTGGATCCCTCTCCCGGCCACGTCATGGCTATTATCGCCGTCCCATCGATCAGGCGGCTGATAATAGCAAACGTCCTCCCCATCTAGCAGGTAGCGAAAGGCGTATTGCTAACCCTCGTTTGTGGGGACGACCTGTATCTTAAACGTATGCCACTCATCGAATCCAACCGGCCTCTCGACGTTCTGTCAAAAACGCCCCGCATCAGGTTTAGACAAACTGTAGGCATGGCAATGCACTCCGAGATGGCCGTCTTCGCTCTGATAGCCCATCTCTGCATACCAGGAGCGACCAGTGCCCAATCCATTTAGCTGAAGATCGACTGAATACCACGGTCCTGTGTATCCCGTGTCTACAACCAGAAGATCTACTTGAAAGGTTCCGATCTCGATCTGGGAGTCAGCCCCCAAGCCCACAAATGTTGCTGTACATCTTGGGAGGACTTCCATGGTCATCACACCGCTGGGCTGAGTACTGAAATCCTGTAGCAAGGCCCATCTCGGTGCGGCGGTGCTTCTAGGAGTAGATGGGGGTGTGGTTGGGGTCGGCCACGCACTAGGGCTTGGCGACGGGGTAGGAGTCGGCACGCTCGTGGCCGTGGGACTCGCAAGTGAAGTAGGAGTCCGCACCGTTGTTTGCGTTGGTGGTCTTGCCGTCGGCGATCTTGGTGTGCAAGCGATCAACGCAATCGTAACCAGTAGCAAGATTATGTCTGCCGCTTTCGCCATATTCTGCATCGCTGCCTGCCTGACGCCATATCTTGTCATCTCCCTCTTCGAGCCCTGCCCATATCGACTAGGCCCGGTCTCATGGCTCCTGCGACAGTGTAGCCATTCTTCTCAGCGCCTGGTGGATCTCCTCCCTGCCACTCGCCACCGGGAAGACGCGAAGACCTGTGAGTTGGGATACCACCCGGATAGCGAACCCCTGGCTGGGGTCAGCCAAGGCCAAAGTTAGATCCCTACCCTCTCGGCCCACAGGCACGCATTCCAGCCTTCGCGCCACCTCCAAAGGGAGAAGAGAGGCCAACTCCCGACTAGGCACCTCTGGGGGCAAAGAGAGGTAGGGAACCCTCTCATCGTCGGGAAGTGGTGCCCCCGGCATCATAGGCGTCGCTTCAGCCAAGCATATCTGAGACACCTCGCTGTACTTAGCCCCGTACATGGCTCGATCCGCCTGATCCACCAACTCCTCCTTGCTGCTGGCGATCGCAGGGTGGGAGGAAAC